>Ga0209755_10003780_pt1 | contig 18562 bp, 15 predicted proteins | sample TergutCo191P1_FD_187301 | JGI IMG/M metagenome (GOLD analysis project Ga0209755, IMG submission 187301) | Cornitermes sp. P1 segment gut microbial communities from Petit-Saut dam, French Guiana - Co191P1 (SPAdes) (version 2) | ecosystem: Host-associated > Arthropoda: Insects > Digestive system...
GTTCTGGTTCCTGCAATACTTGTATCGGTATAACCTGATGATGCCCATCTCAATGATGTCCCTTGGTTAACAGGAGCGGCTTCAAGATAACGCCAGCCATCAGAAACGCTTCCCTTGTCGTAGAATACTATGCCGCCGCCTGTTCCTGTGTCGCCTATATAATATTCATCTATAACAAGATTTCCGGCAAAAATATCCGGCGCCGCGTTCCATCCTGTTGCTTCCGCAACAGCAAAATAAACCGCATAAGTTCCAAATGTTTGCGGAACCGTTGTATTGCCTGCATATCTGATGTTACTTATAGCCCCTGGAGATTTTCCGCTTTTCGCTGTTATGCTAACTGCGATAACATTTCCTACTTTCTGGTTCAGGTTGGCAATTTCATAATCAGAAACTACAGGAGTTTTGTTGCCTTCGCCTGCTGGATTAACAACCAGATTTCCGGCAGATAAACCAGTTGCCGCGTTCCACCCTGTAGCTGCCGCAACGTCAAAAATAACGGGGTATGTTCCGGCAGCCTGCGGGATTACCGTATTGTTGTTATATCGAATGTTTTGAACTGCGCCCGGGGAGGCTTCACTATTGCGTGTTATGCTTACGGCGGTAACGCTTCCGGCTGTCTGGTTCAAATTGGCAATGTTATAATCAGAAACTACAGGAGTTTTGTTTGTATTGGTGTTGCCACCAGTATTGCCGCCCGGGTTATCATTCGGATTCCCACCCGGGTTATCATTCGTTCCTGAACCATCGCCGCAAGCAAGCATTGCGAATCCGGTTAAAGCTACGATGGCTATAAACAGCATGATTCGCATGACTCTTAAAAAATTTTTGTTCTTCATTGTGCATCTCCTTATATTTTTTCAGTAAAAATCATATAATTATATGATTTTTTTAGAATATCATATAATATTGTATTTATACAAGAACTAATAACATAATTATGTTATTTTTTCAAATATGACTGATTTTTCGAAGCGTGTACGCTCAGAAATTGAGTATATTGGGTTAAATCAGAAAGAATTTGCTGCAAAAATCGGAATAAAAAAAAGAACTTTAGACACATATTTAGGTTTACAACAATCCATGCCGCCTGCCGACACAGCCGTTAAAATCGCTTCTGCCCTCGGAGTTTCAGTCGAGTATCTGGTAACCGGCAAGGAGTATCAGCAAAAAACAGACATCTCCAAATACCTGCAATTCAAGGATTTACTGGACGATTTGGCGGTTCTGCCCGAAGAAACCCTGGCGCCGATTAAAGCGGTGGTTAAGGGGTTTGCGAAAGGGAAATAAGATGGTGTCAAGCCTTCGGCTTGGCTCTTTTAAGGAATGGATTTATAGTCCGCTCACGCGGACGGACGGGTCAGTCACCTCTTATTAATCTACAAAACGGTTAAATAAAGTATAAAAAGTGACAGTCACCTCTTAAAATTATCAAGATTTTTATATAAATAGCAAAAGAATGTTTTTTAATGCGGCGGCTGAGAGGTGTGCGGTATCAACTGCCTGCTTGTTCTGTAACTATCCCTGCCCTTAAATATTTGATAAGATATAACAGGAAAATCAAAATTTCAGGAGTTATTATGAACATAAAGCAAAAACTTTCTTCAAGGAACTTGTTCATTTTCAATTTGGTTCTTATCGGCGCCATTTTCGGCTTTTCATTGGCTTTTTTATCGTTTTCATGTTCTACGCCGGGCGGGACGCGGGCAAGGGCAGAGGAAAATCCTGTCATTATTCCCGAAAGCGCCCTTGCTGTGGCGGAAGGGCTGCAAACTGCTTTTAACTCGGTGGCGGAAAAGATGCTGCCTTCGGTTGTTGAGTTGAAAACTGTTTCCGTAAGACGTCAGCAGGCTCCCAATTTTAACGGGATTCCGTGGGAATTTTTCTTTGGACCGAGGGACAGGGGGCAGAACGAGCAGGAACGCGAATACCGTTCGCAGGGGCTTGGTTCGGGGATCATCGTGCGCTATAAAAACGGCGTTTATTACGCGCTTACAAATTATCATGTTATCGATGAAGCGACGGAAATAAAAATCGCCACAAAAGACGGCAGTGAATATACTGCCGAGGTAGTCGGCAAAGATGAACGCAAAGACCTTGCGATGGTTTCCTTCAAAACAAACGATCACTACCCTCTTGCCGCTCTCGGAGATTCCGACAAAGTCGCGGTCGGAGATTGGGCGATTGCGATCGGCAATCCGCTTGGAGAGCAATTTTCATTTTCTGTGACGATGGGAATTGTCAGCGCGGTTGGGCGCACAGGCGGTCCCGGCGGAAATATCAACGACTTTATTCAGACCGACGCGCCGATCAATCAGGGGAACTCAGGCGGACCTCTTGTTAATATCAGGGGAGAGGTTATCGGCATTAACACATGGATTGCGAGTAACGTTTCAGGAGGCGGAAATGTCGGTCTTGGATTCGCGATTCCCATCAACAATGTAAAGCGTTCTATCGATGAATTTATCGAAAAGGGAAGCACAAGTTACGGCTGGCTCGGCGTTTCGTTAATGGAAGGCTCAAGAGAGATAATGACGGGTCTTGGAATCGAAAACAGGAGAGGCGCTCTCGCGTCTCAAGTGTTCCTGGGCTCTCCCGCGGATAAGGGAGGCATAAGAGCCGGAGATTTTATTACTCATGTCAACGGCAAAGAAGCGCGCGGCGTTCAGCCTCTTCAAATGATGGTAGGCGATTTAAAACCCGGCGAAACAGCTGTATTTACCGTAATAAGAGATAAAGCGTCACGCGACATTCGAGTTCGCATCGAAGAGCGCACGGATCAGGTGGCGGCGGATAACAAAAAACTATGGCCCGGCGTTACTGTTGTTCCCTTGACAGATCAGGTTAAAAAATCCATGGAACTTGACGATAACGCGAAAGGCGTATTGGTAGCGCAGGTAATATCCGGCAGTCCGGCGGATATAATGGGATTACGGCAGGGCGACAGGATTAGCTCCGTAAACGGCGAAACTGTAAATGATATTGCCGCGTTCTACAAGGTGTTACGCGAAAAAACCAATCAGGAACTCTGGTACGGCATTATACGAAATGACGCGACGCTGGAATCTCCGAAGTTTAAACGCTAGCGTTTTAGAGGTCAAGTTTAAACGCGGGCTTTCTGCTTCGGTTTTGATCGAAGATAAAAATGTCCGCGTTAAAGCGTCTTTCCGCTTCCATGGTTGAAGGCGGTCCGTGGCCGGGAAGCACAACATAATCGCCGGGAAGCGAAAGAAGGCGGCTTCGCAGTTTATTCATCTGGGTTGCCGCTCCGTATGCGCTTGCGGTGCTGCCGACAAGCCCGGCTGTCAGCACGTCGCCTGTAAAAAGCAGATTTTCAATTTTATAAACCACAGAATCGGACGAATGTCCCGGTATCGAAATAACCTCGATTGAAAAACCGCCGATTATAAGCTTGTCGCCGTCTTTTACCATGGTGGTTTTTATATCCATTATTTTCGGATTAACCGCGATTACGTCGGCATTATAGATTTTTTTTAAAGTTTTAATTCCCTGAACATGGTTTTCGTGATCATGGGTTATCAGTACCGCTTTAAGGTCCAGATTATTGCTTTCGATTGAATCAAGAGTGAATTTTTCCATGCTTCCGGGATCTACAAGAATCGCGACATTATGACTTTCTTTCATAGAACGTTCCATACCGAGTATGTAACAGTTGCTGAAACCATACGAACAATAATGAAAAAACAGTTTCATCGCTCTTCCATTTCAAATACGGCTTCCGCCGTGTTAGACGCTTTAAATAAAACGTCCTGCCGTCTTGAGTTGACAAAATACACATGCTTCAAATTGCAGTTAACAAAAGTGGTCTTAATTAGTTCGGCGCTGATAAAACGGCTGTTATATAAATTTGAATTATCAAACGTGGTATTCATTATTGCCGAGCCTTCAAAATTAACGTGCATAATTTCGCTGTCTGTAAAATCACAGTTATGAATGGTCGCGCCGGCGAAAGAAATAAACTGAATGTCAGATTTTGTAAAATCGCAGTCAACAAATTCGGCAAAATCAAAAAAATTCATTCCATGTTTAACGCCGGAAAAATTACAGTTGGAAAAATACGCTTCCTTAAAGTTGCAGCCGTAAAAATGATGTTTGGAAAAATCGGTGTTCTCAAATCGCATGCCGGACACGCATAAATCTTTTATTGTCACGTTATCTTCGATGTAGGAGCAGATACGCGCACATTCCTGCTCTGGATTCGCCTGATGGACAAAGCACAGATTGTACCCTGTAATTGCCGGTCTTCCGCAGCCTGCGGCGCACGGATTTATCGTAAACATACATTAATCATACTACATTTTTGCCTTTACAACCAGTCTTGTTATGGTTAGAATAAAATCATGTGCTGGCATTGCGGCGAACCAATTACAGATCCCGACCCGATTGGGCGTTCTCTGCGGTGTCAGAGCTGCGGAAAAGATCTGCGCTCATGCAAAAACTGCCGCTTCTTTACATCGGGCGCGAGAGGCGATTGCAAGGAGACAAACGCGGAGCCGCAGGCAGACAAAGAACGCGGCAATTTCTGCGACTGGTTTTCACTTGACGCAAAATACCGCGCTAAAACCGCAGGGCAGACAAACGAAAAGGAAAAAGCCAATGCTTCGAGAGCGGCGTTCGATGACTTATTCAAATAATTTTTTTATAATCAATCATGGATAACAGACCAATTTTATTTATAGATTCCGGTATCGGCGGGCTGGTCTACTGCAGGGACTTCATCAAGCGGTGTCCGCAGGAAGATGTGCGCTGTCTTGCGGACAGAGAGAATTTTCCGTATGGACAGCGCGAAAAAGATGAGTTAGCGCAAATACTTGTATCGTTAACAGAAAAATTAATAAAAAACATCAATCCAAAAATAATAGTATTGGCATGTAACACAGCCGCCGTTTCCGCTCTCGAACCCTTGCGGCAAAATTTCCCAAACATCCCGTTTGTCGGCACGGTTCCGGCTATAAAACCAGCCGCGAACGCTTCCAAAACCGGAAAAATTGGAGTGCTTGGAACCGCGAGAACTATCAACGACCCATATAACCAGCATCTTGTTGACGAGTGCGGAAAGGACTGCGGGATAATCGGAATCGCCGCTCCCGATTTAGTGGAATTTGTCGAGCAGCAATTTGACAAAGCGGATAAAATTGAAAAAACCGCTATCGTAAAAAAATATATTGATATTTTCCGCGCCAAAGGCGCAGACACCCTCGTACTTGGCTGCACACATTTTTTACATCTTCTGGAAGAATTCCAAAACGAAGCCTCTCCTTCGATTCAGATATTTGACTCGCTCGATGGTGTCACAAAACGCATTGAACATTTACTGGATGAAAACAACGGTTTATTAAGAGCAAGTTCAAGCTCAAAACCTGAATACAAACTCTTACTTACAGGCAAAGAGCCGCCGGATTCTATTTGGGAGAATAGGGCTCAAGATTTGGGTTTCAAGCTGAGTTTAATATGACACATATAAATAAACTTAAAGGGCTTGTTATCCGCGGCTCGCGGAACGTCATGACAGTTCGCGTAACATCTGAAGAAGGGCAAACAGAACTTGAGTGCCGAATAAAAGGAAAAGTTTTAAAAGGGCAGGAAAATTTATACAACCCCATCGCTCCCGGCGATTGGGTTGTAGTGGAGCGCGAAGCAAACTCTTCTGCCGCGATGATTTTATCCGTAGAAGAGCGGAAAAATATTTTCAGCAGATTTAACCAGAAAGGCAGCGCGAGCCAGCTCCTCGCGGCAAATGTCGATCTTGCGCTCTGCGTTTGCACCCCTTCCTCCCCTCCCTTTAGACCGCGTTTTTTAGACAGAGTTCTCTTACAGGCAGACATTGCCGGCATTGACTCATTCGTTATCTGCAACAAGATTGACCTTGAATATGACGACATTGACGCTGACGAGCGTCTTGAAGAATACTGCCGCATCGGTTATAAGGTTCTTTACGTTTCCGCGAAAACAGGCGAAGGCATACAGGAACTTCGCAATGAAATCGCGGGGAAAACATGCGTATTAACAGGGCAATCGGGAGTTGGAAAGTCCTGTATAATAAACGCGTTACAGCCGGGGCTTGATATAAAAGAAGGAGAACTCAACGAAAAATACGACCGAGGAGTTCATACTACAACAATGTCAATTATGTTCGAGTTAGCGGACGGAACAAAGATAATCGACACGCCGGGAGTGCGCCGCTTTATCCCAGACGGAATACAATCAAGCGAAGTGATAAACTATCTTCGTGAATTTGCGCCGCTTGCGGGGAAATGCAGTTTTGGAATGTCGTGTTCCCACAAATTAGAACGCGGCTGCAAGATTTTGGAAGCGGTACAGGCTGGCGTAATCCATGAAGACAGATACGACAGCTTTCTGCGTATCTGCGATGATTTGGACGGAAAAGAAAATGACGACTAACAAAATAATCGATAAAAACGCTCTTGCCGAAAAAACGCAGTCGCTTTTGGAATATCCGCAAATCATGGAAAGCGTGTCCTCTCACGCGGTCAGCGAAGAAGCGGCGGAAATAATAAAAAAATCGCATCCTGTTTACGATGATTCCGCGAAGGAGTTAAAATCACTTGTAAATACAATCTTCATGTTATTTAAAACCCGCAACGACGAGCCGCGTTCATGGCTTCCAAGTATTGGTTTTCTCCTTCCAAAAATAGAAACTGAAGGAACGGTTCTTGACCTTGATGAAGTTCTTGCGGTCGGTCTTTTTGTTGAGCGCGGACAGGAACTCAGGCAATGGGTTACAAAAGCGCTTACAGGCGACAAAGAACAGGAAACAAGCGGTAAGCAGCCGCTTTTAACAATGCTGGATATTACAGACTGCGATCCTGTCGCTGCGGAAATTTTTAAAGTTATTGACAGAGAGGGAAACCTTCGCGACCTTCCTGCGTTACGGGCAATTAGAAAGCGGATAAGCAATCTTGAAAAAGATTTAAATACTACAGTATCGCGCTATTCTTCAAATGATGATTTTAAAAGGATGCTGCAATCCAACCTTCCGTCGCAAAGGGACGGAAGAACCGTGCTTGCGGTAAAGTCAAATTTTCGCACAAGAATTCCCGGTATTGTGCATGAGGCTTCATCAAGCGGACAGACTGTGTTTATTGAACCTTTAGATGTAGTCGAAAAAAACAATGAACTTTTGCTTGAAAAGAGAAATTTAGACGCGGAAATTCAAAAAATACTCAGAGAATTAACGGCAAATATTTCCATCCACGCTGAAAACTTAAGCAAGTTTCACCAGACAATCATTGAACTTGAATGTTTAAGAACCAGAGCAAGATATTCCGCAGCAATAAAAGGGCATTTTGCGAAAAACACGGGAAGTAATCAAAGCCTTCTTTTAATTCAGGCGCGGCACCCAATGTTAAAAAAAGCGGTTCCCATCAATATTGAAATGAACAATACTACGCGGACTTTGATCATCACAGGACCCAACACAGGCGGAAAAACTGTTGCGTTGAAAACTCTGGGGCTTTTTGCGATGATGAACCAGAGCGGTCTTGCCTTGCCTCTTGATGAAGGAAGTATCCTTCCCGTTTTTGACGGAATATACGCCGACATCGGCGATGAACAATCAATCGACCAGTCTCTTTCTACATTCTCCGCTCATATTACAAATGTTTCGGCAATCACATCTGCCGCTACGGATAAATCGCTCGTCCTTCTCGATGAACTGGGTTCCGGCACAGATCCGCAGGAAGGCGGCGCGATAGCGATGGCAGTCCTTGATTATTTAATCGATAAAAACGCGCGGATGATCATTACAACCCATCACGGGATTTTAAAACACTACGGCTACACAAGGCAGGGAGTTGAAAACGCTTCCGTAGAATTTAACGCGCAGACGCTTTCACCCACATACAAAATCATTAACGGTTTACCCGGCGAAAGCAGAGCGATAGACATTGCGGCAAGTAACGGGCTTAATTCAACAATCACAGCGAAGGCAAGAAGTTATATAGACGAAGAAAAATCTGACGTATCGCAGATGATAAAAGAGCTTGAACAAAAGCAAAGAGAGCTTGCAGGGCTGGAGAAAAAAAGCGCGGTTGAACATGACAAGTTGAAAGAAGAAAAAAGAAGAGCGGATTTAAAAGAACTACAGCTGCGCCAAAAAGAAGCGGAATTAAAGCGCGAGTCTGTAGGTAAACTGCAGCAGTTTCTAAGCGAAAGCAGAAAAACTTTAGAAAACCTTGTGCGCGAATTGAAAGAAGGCGAAGTAGACCGCGAAAAAACTTTAAAAGTAAAAGAGTTTTTAAATGAACTTGCGCGTAACGCGGAAAACGAAAGCGAAGCGCTTGAACAGGAAGAACGCGCTATCCGCGAGCAGTTGTTAAAATCCGAAGGAAAAGACGCCTCGGACGCGCCTGCTCTGTGCGCGGGTATGGAAGTGTTCGCAGGGAAATCAAAACAGCGCGGTAAAATTATCCGCATGGATAAAAAAAGCGCGGGTAAACAAGGACAAAGCAATTCATGGCTTGTTGAAATCGGCTCTCTAAAAATGAGTTTCCCGGAAAGCGAATTAATCCCTGTCCCCGCAAAACCTGCGGCAAAAACGTCAAAAAAATCAGCGGCATTCACGTCATGGGCTGCGGAATACGGCGCAAAAGACGATGTTGTTTACGAATTAAAAATCCGCGGAATGCGTTTTGAAGAAGCCATGGAACTTGTCAGCCGTCAGGTTGACGCGGCAGCGCTGACAGGTTTAAAACATTTTTCTATAATTCACGGTAAAGGACACGGCATTTTAAGGCAGGGTGTTCATGATTTCTTAAGGAATCACCCTGCAGTAGCTGAATTCTATTTCGCGCGCCCTGAAATCGGCGGCTTTGGCAGAACAGAAGTAGATTTAAAATAATATTACAAGAGCAATTTCCGAACAAGGCAGGCAAAAAAGAGCTGCCCTAGCCATAGGACAGCTCCATAACATTACTATTTTGTTATTTCTGTGATAATAATATCGCTTATATAAAAAACACCTGTCTGATCAGCGCACTGGAAATACAATTGGGTTATTCCGCCGGGCGGTAATGCCTCACCCTCAAAGGAATAATAACCATCTTTGTAATCTGAATCATTCAATTCAATACTGTACTCGCCTAGGTATGTATTGGTTTCATTATTGCTGTAATACTCAACAGCTATAGTACGATCCCCTGAATCAGTCCAAATTTTAAACTTATATTCATACTGTTTGCCTGCAACCCCTGTATATTTATATATTGCGGAAGCTTTCCATCTGTAAGTTTCAATATACCCATCCATCTGCACAGGAATCGGCGGAGTTCCTCCAACTGTCACTTTGCAAATATCTTTAGTAGCGCCTTCAAATTCAATATCTATTACGGAGTTTGAAGTGCGGTCAGCCCATGCAGTCCAGCGATCTTTAAAATCCCTTTCTTCAGGAATCCTTATGTCAAACACTACTTTGCATCCGGATACATCGGCATCTTTAATTGCAGGGAAAGTATTTCCATCTTCATCTTCTTTTATTTCGTAAATACTAATTCCATCATCACCCCAAAGTTCATTAATAAAACTTTGAACGCCAAACATAATACCCGTGCTTACGCTCTGAGCAGGAACATTAATGCTAAAATCATAGCTTCCGGAAGCTGTATTTACATTTTGAATAACTTGTTGTCCCAAAGCAGACATATTTAAATTAGTCGCTTCAACTACCAGATATTTGAATGTAGGGGGAGAACCGCTTGTTTTAAAAATGACAGTTCCGGTTATTTGAATAAAATTAAGGGAAGACAGATCCAGCGTAATCGAGCTGACATTTTCGCCGTAAATTGTTTTGGATGCGTTTTCTACAGTAATAACAAACAACGGAGAGATGTAATCGCCGCTGTCAAAACCTTTCGCTTGAAAATAAACGGTTGTCGAAGCTGAAAACTTTGGAATTTCAACAGACCATGATGTTGCATCTCCTTCCTTGGCGAATCTTACTTCTTCCCGCCATGACCAATCCACCGTATGAATCATTATTTCATAATGGGTAACCTGAGCCAACAATGACGGCGGCGGCGTAATATTGCCACTTAAAGTAATATTATCGCTTTCTGTTATTTCTGTGATAATAATATCGCTTATATAGAAAACACCTGTCTGATCAGCGCACTGGAATTGCAATTGGGCTGTTCCGCCGGGCGGTAATGCCTCACCCTCAAAGGAATAATAACCATCTTTGTAATATGAATTGTTCAATTCAATATTGTAATCTGCTAGCCATGTACTGGTATCATCATTGCTGTAATACTGAACATTTATAGTACGATCCCCTGAATCAGTCCATATTTTAAACTTATATTCATACCGTTTGCCTGCAACCCCTGTATATATATATCTTGCGGAAGCTTTCCATCTGTAAGTTTCCATATACCCATCCATCTGCACAGGAACCGGCGGAGTTCCTCCAACTGTCACTTTGCAAATATCTTTAGCAATGCCTTCAAATCCAATATCTATTGTGGAGTTTGAAGAGGGGTCAGCCCATGCGCTCCAGCGATCTTTAAAATCCCTTTCTTCAGGAATCCTTATGTCAAACACTACTTTGCATCCGGATACATCGGCATCTTTAATTGCAGGGAAAGCATTTCCATCTTCATCTTCTTTTATTTCATAAATAATAATTCCATCATCACCCCAAAGTTCATTAATAAAACTTTGAACGCCAAATTTAATACCCGTGCTTACGCTCTGAGCGGGAACATTAATGCTAAAGTTACAGCTTCCGGAAGCTGTACTTACATTTGGAATAACTTGTTGTCCTAAAGTAGAATTATTTAAATTTTGCGCTTCAACTACCAGATATTTGAATGTAGGGGGAGAACCGCTTGTTTTAAAAATGACAGTTCCGGTTATTTGAATAAAATTAAGGGAAGACAAATTCAGCGTAATTGAGCTGACATTTTCGCCGTAAACTGTCTTGGATGCGTTTTCTACAGTGATAGAAAACAACGGAGATATGTAATCGCCGCTGTCAAAGCCTTTCGCTTGAAAATAAACGGTTGTCGAAGCTGAAAACTTTGGAATTTTAACAGACCATGATGTTACATCTCCTTCCTTGGCGAATCTTACTTCTTTCTTCCATGACCAATCCACCGTATGAATCATTATTTCATAATGGGTAACCTGAGCCGCCAATGACGGCGGCGGCGTAATATTACCGCTTAAAGTAATATTATCGCCGTCACCGCCTCCGCCACCGTTACCGCCTTCGTTACTATTCCCATCATCGCAAGCGATGAACGAGAACCCGATTACCGCGGCAAGAGCAATGATTACCACGCTTCGTACAATTTCAAAGATACTGTTTTTGTTTTCCATAAAACTTCCTTAATTTCTCCTATTTTCATTTATTTAGACAATATTACACTCGGGAAACTAAAAAATTACCTCGTATTTCTACCTGTTTATTACTTGTTTTCAATTTTTTAGAGTTATTTATGATATATTGTAATTGATTAATTATTTTGTAATTTATACAATAGACGCTGCTAGAAATGAATAACAAGAAGTCAAACACCAAGCGCGGCGAAAACCTGACTTCCCGCGAACAGGAAATTTTAAATCTTCTGCTTGAAGGTGATTCATCCAAAGAAATCGCCTTTAAACTGAAAATTTCTCCCAGAACTGTGGATTATCACAGAAACAATATTTATAACAAGCTTGATGTTCATAATTATCAGGAACTTATCGCAAAACGCTCTTCAATAGACACAAAACAGGAAGGAGCAGAACCTCCGGCGCAAACAGATTCTGCAAATACGGATTTTTCATTCGGTCAGCGTTTAAAAACAAACAGGCTATACAAATTTTTAATCCCTGCCGCCATTTTTATATTGATAATTTCAATAATTCCATTATGGTTTTTTACAATAAAAGCGTATTTCTCAAAATCACCCGAAGAAACGTCGGCTTTTATAGATCCTACTTCTGATACCTCTGCACGCGTTTTTTCGGAAATTCCTTTACGCGTAAACAGATGGACAAGTTTTTACGGGCACGGCGAAAACTGGTCTTCAACAAATGAAATAAAACTCTCCGATTTTTTTACAGGTGAAATAAAAAACATTCTAAAAACAGATCAGGAAATATCATATATCAAATTATCGGGAAACATTGATACAACGCTCAAAAACGCATATATAAGTTTTCATTGGGTTGTAAAAGACGGTTATTGGGGCTCTGGTGAATACTTGTTTAAATGGCTTTCTTTAGGTTGCAGCAGTATCTTCAGCGATCCTGATTTTGATTTTATGAAGGTTGCTCCGGATGAATTCGGTAAATTTGAAGTTGTTTTTCCGGTAAAATATAATAAATATAACGACTACTTAAACGCTTTTGATTTGCCGCCGGGAGAGGTTTTCTTAACCGTAAATGAAATGATAAATAACGTACATACTTCCTACAAACCTCATAATGTTGATTTTGGAATTGTACCTGAAAATATTCCAGATGGAGCGGTAATGTCAACCATCAAAAACCTGATTATTGAACCTTACGATCCAAATCTTTAATTTTTTATTAATTTTTATTTAAAACAGTTCCTGCTCACAGGAAGTAAGCGCCGTTGTTTCATTCATCAATCAACAAAAGATTCATCGCTGTCCATTAAATCGGGAATAACATAAACCAAAGCGCCGGATTGGCGCACGCGCAATTCAGCGAAACCTTTGGAAACCATTGCGTCGAGATCTCTTTTTGCGTCTTCCAATTTTATGTTTGCGGCAAGCGCAAGATCGCTTGCGGTCAGAACGCCTTTATTTTCTTTCGCCAATTTTAATATAGTTCTTTCTACAGGTTCTTTATCGCGAATAATACGCACACTGCCGTCGTCAACATTGCGCCAGGAATTACCGGTGTTGCCCGTATCAGCAGTGCGCCATGTGCCGTTGCTTCTTTGCATTAAAGAGCCGTCGGAAATCGCTTTGCGGATATTCGCCTCTCTCACCTGAGAGGACATTGTAAAGAGATCGTACCACGAGCCGACTGTGCCTAATCCGCCTGTTAATAGCCATAAAATTCCTGTAGCGTGCTTTCCAAGATAATGACGGTGCAGACCAAGTATTCCAAAACCCGAACAGAAGAATAAAATATAAGCGATTATGGTACTGTACATAGATATAGATTACTGCGTAACGCTGATACCGTCAATTACTCGCTTATCGAACAATGGGATCGTATGGCTGCCCAACGGCTCTCGGCGCATGATCTTTTCCGCTGAAAAACACAAGCGTAAGAAGGGTAATTAAGTATGGAAGCATATTAAAAATTTCTGACGGCAGAAAATCAAGTTTTCTGATGTTAAAAACATTTACCGCGAAACTCGAAGAAAGCCCGAACAGGAAACTCGCGCCGAGAACGCCTAACGGCAGCCAGCGTCCGAATGAAACAGCGGCAAGAGCGATAAAACCTTTTCCGTTAATGCTGTTAACAGTAAATTGAATATCCTGCGTCAGCACAACGCAGGCTCCGGCAAGACCGGCAAGAAGACCTGAAATAATAATTGCGATATATCGAATTCTGATTACATTCACTCCGGCTGCAGCCAGAGCCTGCGGATGCTCGCCCGAAGCGCGGAGACGAAGTCCGGCGGGACGTTTGTAAAGCACAAACCATGTAACGGCAAGGATCGAGAGAGCAAGCCAAACGCTGGGATAGATTCCAAGAAAACCCGGCTGCATTCCCATTCTGTAACTTACGCTTCGATCCATGCGAAAAATAAGCTGGCAGACAAACACCGTAAGTCCGTTTGCAAGAAGGTTTATGCCTGTGCCGGAAATAACCTGATCCGCTTTCAGCGTAACGGAAGCGAACGCGTGTATAAGCGAAAAAATTCCGCCCGCAAGCGAGGCAAGAACAAGGGCAAGCGGAATTGAAAAACCGATTTTCGCTTCCAGTAAAACATGAGTAATCGCCGCTGTCATCGCGCCGAAAGACATCAGCCCTTCAAGAGCGATATTCACAACGCCTGCGCGTTCGCAGATCATCCCTCCAATTGCCGCGATCAAGATCGGCGCGACAATCATCAGGGTGGAAGGAACCATGCCTGTCATTCCATCTCCTTGCGCATTTTTACTTTCGATCTCCACTCGGCGAACATTTTAATCCCGGGTCTTAGAGCGATAAAAATTACAACCAGCCCCATGATAATCGAAGTGATTTCTCTTGGTATCTGGCGGGATTGCATTAAAGGCTGGGCGGATTTTAACATTCCAAAAAGAAGCCCCATGATTCCGATTCCCGGCGCGGTGCAGTTTCCGGCGAGCGCGACAGCAATGCCGTCAAAACCGTAGTTTTCAAACGAGGTTAGTATGCGTCCGTGAGTGAAAACTCCAAGCGAGATAACAGCGCCCGCAAGCCCGGCAAACGCCCCGGAAACCGCCATTGCCGCTGTTAAGTTTGTTTTTACTTTCATGCCCGCGTATGCTGCGGCGTCTCTGTTAAAACCCGCGGCGCGGATTGAAAAACCAAATACGCTTTTTTCCATAACAAGCCAATAAATTAACAGCGCCGCGATTGTAAACCATAAGCCGTTGTTCAATCTTGAGCCGTTTGTGACAGACGCCAGCGCGGAATTCGCCAGAGAAGCGTCAGGGGGAAAATACGGCGTTCTGAAAGTGTTGCTTCCGGGAATATTCAGAGTAATAAGCCTGTGAATAAAAAGCGCGATGTAATTCATCATGATTGTTGTTACAACTTCCGAAACTTTATACCGCGCCTTGAAAAAACCGGCGATGCCTCCCCACGCGGCTCCGGCAAGCATTGCACCTAACACAGCGAACAGCCAGTGAAGAGCAGGAACACCCGAAAACCCCAAAGCGATAACCTGCGCGGCGGTAATCCCCGCGATGTACTGCCCTTCCGCCCCGATGTTAAACAACCCCGCGCGCGCGGAAAAACCCATGCTCAATCCGCAGAGAATAAGGGGCATACTCACAACAAGCCATTCGCCGACATAACGCGCGTTCCAAACGCCGCGCCTTAAATCATACCCTGTGACCACCTGTAAAATCGCCTGATACATCCCCGACGGATTTCTTCCAATAATGAGAAGGAGTAAAGTAGCTGTAAGGAAACCAAGAATTACAACAACAGCCGAAGCAGCAGCGCCGGAACCGGTAAAAATCTCAGAGAGACGCTTTTCTGTCTTGGTTGTTTTAGTCGTCAATCGCTCTTAAGTTTTGCGGAAAACCGCGAAGGCGCATTGCGTCCGCGAGAGTTGCCGCGACAGTAATATTACCGTTTACAATCTGCGTTTTAACAAGCTCCAATCTGTCAACGATATTCCCGCTTAAAGCCGCGTTGGCATCCGAATATCCAACACCCTCGGCTTTTAGATCAAAGACAATTACTTCGCTTTTAAAAGTATTATTTTTAACCGCGTCCAAAGCGTAAATGACGCTGTTCTCTACGCGCTTTAACATTGATGTAAGAACGGCGGAATCTGTCGCGTTATACAAACCGTCTTCATATTGATCTGAATCTACGCCGATTGCCCAAACATTCCTGCCCATCAGGCGGTATTCTTTGGCTTGCGCGATTGTACCGTTGCCGCTGTTTCCAGCCGCGGAGAAGATCGCGTAAACGCCCGAGTCGTACCAGTTCATAGCCTGCGCCTTGGCAAGAGCGGGCTGCCCCCAGTCGCCGACATAATAATCTACAATTTCGGCATCGGGAATTATCGAAAGAATTCCCTGCACATAACCTACTTCGAACTTTGTGATAACGGCTCCCGCCATTCCGCCGATAAAACCAAAACGCGGATTTGCGATACCATCTTCCAGCGCTTTTAACGCAGCCGCGACTCCGACAAGATAGGAGCCTTCATGTTCCGCGTAAGCAGCCTGCATAACTTCGCCTGCTTCTACCCAGTCAACATCGACAATCAAATATTTTTGATAGGGATTATCGTTGGAAACCACAGTAAGCGATTCATCCCATGTATAACCATTTACTATAATTAAATCGTAACCTTCGTCAGTAGCTTGTCTGAGGTTCGGTATGTACATACTTTGATCCTGAGCGGTAACCCAGTCGTAAGCCTTTCCCCTTTGTCTGGGATTCGTCCATGTATCGCCGTAAAATTCGAGAATGCCGCGCCAAGCCGCCGCGTTGAAAGATTTGTCGTCAACGCCGGTATCGTCGGTAAGCAGGCGCACAGTCACGCCCATGTCGACAATGGAACCCAAATCTGAGGACTTGCGTGAACACGAGAGCGATACAATCGAAATAACGATTAAGCCAACAAACAATAATTTTTTCATTTTTCCCCCAAAGGTGATGGGCATACCCGGATTCGAACCAGGGACATCTTGCGTGTAAAGCAAGCGCTCTAACCAGCTGAGCTATACGCCCTCATAACTTCTTAGCGGAAAAAAATGTCAGTTTTTTTCTGCTGTACGCAATCGAAGAAAACCGTTTACGGTTTTCTTCTGGTTTGCGAGGGAACCAACCGGGTTCCTGAGCAAACCATAGCGGCTGATGGGAGTCGAACCCACGTCTCCAGCTTGGAAGGCTGGGGTAATAGCCGTTATACGACAGCCGCCTGACAATGTATTGATAGTTACAAAAATGAGGAAAAAAGTCAAGAGGGGGATTTTGAGTCGGTTTTTAGGACAAAAGCGAGGACTTTTGCCGCCGCTTCCCAGCACCAGGGCGGGATAAAATCGCCTGTTTTGGCGCTTGTGTCCAAAAGAGCGGCAAGGGCGGCGTCTTCTACCACCGCAATGCCTGACTCTTCGGCAATGGCGATTATTTGCTCGGCTTCCCTGCCCCTGCCTGATGCCAATAAAACGGGAGCGATTTCTCCCTGTGAGTATCCGATGGCAGACGCGATTTTCCTTTTTGCCATCATACCACCTCGTCTATCGCGGGATGTTCTTCGCCGAAACCTGATTCAAACGGGAACGATTCTTCGCTCGTTCTGATAAATACACGTTCAACCGGAATATCAAACTGCTTCGCTAATTCTTTTTTAAATTGATGATGCGTCTTGGGCGGCAATTCAGGCTGGTAATAAACAAAGACTTTCGCCGGTTTACCGCCTGTGAATTCCATTATAAAAAGCCGCCTGCTGTTTTCTGATGATATATCCAAAGCCAAAGACACCGCGCTGCCGAAAATTTTTTCATCATTAAGCAAAACGCGCATTGAAATTTTGTACGATTTGCCGTCTTCGGTAAAATCGAAGGGAAGAACGATCCAGCGCTGTCCGTTTTTTCCCGGCAGCCTGTTTAAAATTTCCAACAACGGATTGTGTTCAACGTATTCAAAAGCCATTTCTTTAACGCTTTGCGCCGTTACATCTTCGTTCTTCAAAACCGTTTTCTCGTCCTGCTCATTTTTATCCCTCTTTCGCCGCTGTTGTTCGCCGTCGTGCCGCCGCGAATCGGGGTCGATTGCTTCAGCGTATGATTCAAGTCCTTTATCGGTAAGTTCCGCTCCTTTGCTTTCAGCCGCGGCGGCAGAGAGGGAAAGCGCCTCGCGTGTTTTTGCCCACGCGGCGGATTGATTCGCGGGAGAGTGGTGTGCGCCGGAGAGGTTTGCGTTTAGCTGCGCGGCAGCAGTTTGGGAAGCGGTTTGCGGCGCTGACTGCGAAAGAGGATTAGGTTGTGAAAATGCCTGCCTGCGGATATCCGCTAACATCTGCGGTTTTAACGGCAGCGAAAAAAAACGCGCAAAAGAAATAATGGAAGCAGAAAGTTTATCCTGAGGCAAACCTTCGCGCTTCAAACCTGCGGTTTGAACGCTCGGCGGAGGTTCCGCTGGAAGCTTCGCCGCAGACGCTAACTGCGAAGCAGATCGCGGAATATTTGACGGCGCGGAAGCGGATGATTTGGAAGTCTGCGCTGATGTCTGCGCTCTGGAAGCGGAAGATTCTTTCACAGGTAAATTAGAGTTTGATTTTTGCGCGTCAACTTTTACAATCATTCAATTACCACATTCATATTGCCGCTTTAAAACAAAAACACTATCAGCCCAAAAAAGATAAACGCAATTACAATACTGGCAATAGTTTCAAACAGAATTATATTAATAACGCTGTTATATTGAAACTTTGTAATATCTGCGCCGACAAGTCCAAGAAATTCCCCTGTATCTTTATGTATAATAGGCGCGTATGCTGAAAGCCTTGTGCCGTATTCAGTGTCTTCAAAATTAATACCTGCGGTTGGAAGCTGTTTGTCATAAGCTTCTCTGTTCGCGGCGACAAGCGTATCCTTAACGCCGGGCGGCGTATATGCAGAGCTTGACGGGTCTTCGCCGCCAATAACATACATCATTGTGTCGTCATCAACGCGAGCTTCGGTATACATATACATTACCTGATCCGCATTAGCGCTTTTAATATTCATCAATAATTCTTTTGTTCGGCTGTAATATTCGGATTCCATATCAAGAGTTTGCAAGAAATCTTTATAACCTTCCGAATCAGAGGCAATAACCGAAGCTACCGTTAACGCTACAGATTTACACTTAAAAACTAATTGTTCTCTAAGCATATTGGCGGCTAAATTATATGATA
>Ga0209755_10003781_pt1 | contig 18560 bp, 12 predicted proteins | sample TergutCo191P1_FD_187301 | JGI IMG/M metagenome (GOLD analysis project Ga0209755, IMG submission 187301) | Cornitermes sp. P1 segment gut microbial communities from Petit-Saut dam, French Guiana - Co191P1 (SPAdes) (version 2) | ecosystem: Host-associated > Arthropoda: Insects > Digestive system...
CCTCTTCCAATTTTACAAGCTTGCGGACGCAGCTGTAACCTACCGAGAGATCATTCAACAACTGCAAGGTCTTCGAAATAATCTGCTCACTGCGGCCCCACCACATACGAAGCCACCACCCTTCCCCAACTCCAATAAAGAATTAAATGGTACAATACTCAAATCATAAATAATATACATGCATCTGGTAAATTGGCTTTTTGATTAGCTATTGTTCTGACAGTACAGTTACTGTACCTTCCTCAGGCAGATTTTCCTTCTCTAGGTCCTAGATACTTTTGGCACCACTGATCATACCAGAAGCTAACAGTTCTTGGTTTGGGGCTGAGAGCAGACCTGGCAAAGGTTTTTTTAACTTCCTTCAGATAGCTCCAAATAATCTTGATGTGCACGTATTCCGAAATATTCAGTCCACCTACGTAGTATTCGTCAAACTTGCATGACAGCTGTTTGGCCCAGTATAATAAAGAGCCTCAGCTGTTCTCAAGGAATGGTTATGCTCCAATGAAAGTTATAACAGCAGGAAGACCGTCCTACATAATACATAAACTTCTATTATAGTAAACCTAATGCAATCACAAGTACAAATAATATAGTTGAAATGCGTTGACAACTTTAATTAAGGACGTTGCACGCCTTGGGAACTTGATCTAGATATTTTTTTGTCTTACACTAATAGGGCATAAGGTAAATAATTAAATCTAAAACTACATGTGCGACTGATAGCAAAGGAAAAAATTATATCACTAAATAAAAAAGAATTGCTTCACACATAGATGTTACGTAAAAATACAGTAGTAAATAATAATGGACTGTTATCTTGCACTAATTGTTTTTGTTAACCCTATAATAATAGCACATAGCCACAGAATGCATTAATCATGCCTACCTTTACTTATTTATCCTTGCCTCTCTGGTGTTAGCAATTATCGGCTCAATCTTAACCGATATTTTCGCCTTGCAGACTATTCTAGCTCCGTTTGCTACAGTGGACAGCTTTATTAAAGTCTGAACGTTATCAAACATAATCATTCCTGAATGTAGCTCTGTTGCATGAAGGGAACGTAATGTGTACGATCCACGCCGAGTTCGATTTTAATTGAAAATCCTGAAGCCAATCTTGCCATTTTCATCTTTTACAGCGGCTCTAATCATAATTCTCCCACTAATAGACTACTATCTGCCAACCAATTTGTTCGATACTGCATTCCGTTTCATAATTTCACTGCAAGTTTCTACCGTTCTTGCTGTAAATACTTCCAATCAACTAAGTGTTGTCTCAGATCTCCCAGGAACGAAGTGAGCAAGACAGCATGATTACATGTTGTCCACGTGGTGTTTATGGCATTTTGTACGCTTCGCAATTGGTTCTGGAGCATACCACCTCCCATTGCCGAATGCATGTATGAAATGGAAATATGCCTCCGGGAAAAGTCCAACGATGTCAGTTACGATTCTCTGCAAGGGTGCTCCAACGTCGTAATGGTGCATCAGGCCCTGACTTCTGATTCTGGGACCTCGAATGGCGGCACATATGTCACACTTTTGACACCTCTCGACGTCGCCCCTTAAGTGCAACCAATACTAACGTTGTCGGACCTTGTCGATGGTCTTATTACTTACTTACTCCATGGTGCAGAGTCCTTCTTGAGAAGCTAACTGGTTTGCAGCTAGTCAAGAAATTCCACTCATTTCACGGAACCCGAAGGTTCATTACCGCACTCACAAGCGTCCGCCAACTGTCTCTATCCTGGGCCAGCTCAACCCAGTCTATATACACATCCCACCTCCTGGAGATCATTCCCAATATTATCCACCCATCTACGCCTAGGTCTCCCAGTGGTTCTTTCCCTCCGGTTTCCCCACCAAGACCCTGTACGCGCCACATGCCCAGCCCATCTCATTCTTCTCGATTTTATCACCCGCACAATATTGGATGAGTACAGATAATTTAGCTCCTCATTATGCAATCTCCTCCATTCCCCCGTTACATCGTCCCTCCTAGGTACAAATATTCTCCTCAAAACCATATTCTCAAACACCCTCAGCTGCCATTCCTCCCTCAATGTTAGCGACGAAGTTTCACACCCATACAAAACAACAGGCAACATTATAGTTCTATATATCTTAATTTTTAAATTTTTGGATAGCAACCTGGAAGACAAAAGATTCTGCATCGAATGATAGCAAGCATTTTCTGACCTCAATCTGCTCTTAATTTCTTCCGGGATAGAATTTTGATGTGTTAAAGTTGTTCCCAAATATTTTAACTCTTCCACCCTCTCGAAGGTACTATTATTAATCCTCACACTGTGATTTCGTCCTGCATTCTGATCTCGAGACATAACCATGTACTTAGTTTTATCTGCACATATTTCCAGTCCAATCTCCCTAGTAGCAGCTACTAAAGCTTCTGCGTTTTCCTTTAGCATATGTATACTTCCAGTATATTGCCATCATCGGCATAAGCCAGAAGCTGTGTACCATTTAGTTTCAAGCCATCCTGGTTTACCTGAACCCATCTAATAGCGTACTCTATAGCAAAGTTAAAAGCAGTGGCGTTAGAGCGTCTCCTTGTTTCAAACCATTCCTAATAGGGAACCTGTCAGACACATTCTCGCCTACCCGGACTCTGCTATGTTTCAGTCAGACTCATCTTTATTAAACTTACAAGTTTCCTACGGATACCAAACTCATGGAGAATCTTATATAAGACCTCTCTCCTAACTGAATCATAAGCTTTCTTGAAGTCTATAAAGTGCTGATGAACTTCATTGTATTCCCATTTTTTCTCAAGCAATTGGCGAATTCGGAATATATGATCAATAGTCGACCTGTTGCGTCGAAAGCCAAATTGATGATCCCGATAATTTCCTTCGCATATGGAATTAGCCTTGAGAGCAGGATGTTGGATAAAATTTTGTAAGTGGTTGGCAAAAGTGATATGCCTCCATAATTATTAGTGTTTTATCCCCCTTCTTATGAATAGGTACTATGATCGACTCCTTCCACTCTTCAGGCAATTCCTCCTCCTTCCACATAGAAGTAATAAGTTTATGAATCCCCAAGCAAATTGTTCTACCCGCCCCTCCCACTTTAATCAGTTCTGCCGGTATTTGATCAATACCTGGCGATTTGTGACTTTTTAGCTTGTCGAAACTTCATGTCTTACATTGTTCAGATTATCTATATTGCTTTGGCTTGGGCCATATACCCACTGCATATTAGCCCGCTTCCTTTGATCCAAAAAACTTAAAGATTCTTCATCAAACCAGGGTTTATTCTGCTTCAATTCGTGCAGACCCAGACTCTCTTTCGCTGAGGTTTTTATATTCTCTTTAATGTTCTCCCAAGTCATACTTACGTCCTCGTCATCGTTCACATTCTCCAAAGCTTCAAACTTATTTGTACTCTCAATCTGATACTGTTCCCTAACCTGTGGCTCATTTAACTTCCTCTAGTCAAATATTTGCCTATCAAACCTATCGATGGTCTTATTAGTTCTAAGATGTTCTCCGGATGTGCCTCCGTGCATCTCCGCTATTACTTCCTTCACCTTGCCACGGGCGATGGCGTTCTGGACCGACTCTTTTCCCATCGAACGACTCCCAGTGACGTTCCAGGTTGCCGTTTCTCACTGCGAGGGATGTCCACTGGGCCAAATAACTTAGGTGGCGCCCCCGTCACTGATATCCCCCACTCGGCGTTGTCTAGCCTCCAACTTAGATGCCCAATGGTTACCCTGCAGGGCGGACTTGCAAGAGCGAAAACGGCTCAAAGTACGGGGGAAACACATGCAGTGCCGGGCAGTCGGACGCAGTGTGCCTACGGTAGCCGCCTGTAACGCCATTATCGTAATCCGGCTGCTTCATATGTACGAAGAATAGTTGCGTATTTAACAAACTAACAACAGATGCAATCATGAGCGCACCTAAGGAGGAGGGGAAGCCGCTGGGTTGCAGGCCCCAAACGGAAATTAAAAAACTTAGGTTTTATAGACAAGGTGATGTCACACGTTTTCAGCAGAAGTTGGCCCCTAAAATTGGCTGATTACTAGTACATTAGAATTTTGAAAAATACAATAAGAAACTTAGGATTTGTTAGAGGAAATTTAAAAAACCAAGAAGATAAGACCCAGTAATTTAAATTAGGTGTGTTAGTAACTGAACATGTGGTTATATTTGTATGAATAAGCAAACTGTGATATGTTGCAAGTGTATTTATGACATGATTTTTAATACTGTAATTTTAAAGTCAAATACAAATTATATATATCCTCAAATTCAGACCCCCCCAAAAATTGGTGCTCATCAGCACAGTGTACGAGATTTGCCCTCAAAGTAAGAACGCTTATTTTTCTCAGTAAATACAAGCATTTGTTCCTAGATCATGAAAAGTGCACATTATGAAGAGTGATGGGTTTACTTCGTACAAATGTCTCCATCTACTTCTAGGGCCTTGCAGAAGCAGCCAAGTACTAATTGCATGAATGACATCTTTATCATTCTCAAACTTTGTACCGCGTATTGCATCATTCAGGGCTCCAGATATTTGGAAATCTGAGGGTGATAGATCATGGCTGTAGGGTGGATAGGGTAATACTGCCCAACCAAGTTTTGTGATGGCTGCCAGGGTCTTCAAACTTGTGTACGACCTAGCATTGTCATGCTGAAGCAAGATTTCTGTTCGATTCTTGTCGGGCTTAATTCCTCTGAAACGCTTTCTCAGTTATGTCAGTGTCCTGATCTAGGCGTTGGGTGTGACTGTCTCCCCTCTCTGTATTGCATTCACAAGAATCACGCCTAAGAGTCCCAGAAGACAGTAATCATTACCTTCCACACTGAGAGACTTTTTGAATTTTTGCTTTCAGGGAGACTGAGGGTGGTGCCATTCCACAGATATCATTTTTGGTGCCCAGTTTAAAATGATAGATCCAGGTTTCATCTGCTGTGGCAATCCAGGACAGGAAGGTCCCTTCTCCAGCTTCAAAATGTGCCAACAACCAGTGCCCATGAGGGGGTGGAAAGGAACCCGCTAAAAATTACCAGGGCCTGGCATAAAATATCTCGGATTATAATTACATACTCAGCTGTCGTGGAAAAATCACATTCTAATGTTAGTAGCGTGAGTTCAGCAAGTTTTATTCTGAGATGCTTATATTATACCCTAAATATTGCTTCCTTATGATTAATTTATTTTGCCCATTTTCATTCAATGGTTAATTATGGTAAAATTATTGGGGTACTTCTGCTAATGTGCATAAGCTGCTTTTCATACAAAAGAAGATTATAATGTTAAGACTGGGTTACAGATCTTCATGTAGCAACTTGATTTAAACAACTTGACGTACTATCAATTCCTTGTTTATACATATTATCTTTGATGAATTTTGTTGTCAATAACCCTGACAAGTTTCAAACTAACCTACCTGTGCATTCTTTGAACACCAGAAAGCAGAATCACATGCATAGACCAACAGTTTGTTTCTACTCCATTCAAAAAGGGTTGATGTATTCCACGATAATTTTTTAATAGCTTACCACCTCATATTATAAAATGGCTGGACAATAAGCAACAACTGAAACATGCAATGGAAGAATATCTTATTAGACATGCATTTTATTCACTGGAAGAATTCTTTTCTGAGTCTCGTAAGATATATAAATAAGTAAATTACCAATTCTGGGTATCACACTAGTTTTTATACTAGTTACTACACTAGCTTTTTGATTAATTGTAGTTTAATTATAATCCTGTTATATTTAATTTTATCTTATTATATTTTCTGTGTGAATTGTAATATTATTATGACAAGTTTTGTATCCTTCTACCATGACGGATCTTAGATTTATAAACGTTATTGTGTATATGTAAATGTAAATGTAGTGTCTGGCTTGTAAGACAGCCACATTCTCTTCACATTTTCAAATTACTTGGTATGAACATTGCTACCAAACAAAATACTTGGTAGGTTAAAATTTCTGCATTTCGATCTTAAAGCAAAGAACTTTTATATAAAAGAGTGTACTATGTGTGAATGAAGCCAAATATTTGAGCAGGATCCAGATCCCCTTTGGAAACAGAAACTGCACTTTATATTTTGGGAACCAAACCAAGTGCTGCACTCAGCAACCTCAAGCTCCTAGAATAATGGCAATGCACTGTTGCTGAACTGAACTAACATTTCATAAATACAGATTTGTAAAACCCTGATGTAAGAATGAAATTATGGAAGAGTCTGTAAAATAAGCCAATATTTCTGATTACATTCCATATGCAGGAGTCAAAAAAAATTTGGCTCAGTTCACCAGTTAGGCAAAAATTCTGTTTGCCAGACATTTTTTTGTGATTGAAGTGGCACTTAGCCAGGCTGTTATAATTGCTGTTTGCCAGGCTATGTCGTGTAACATACAGGACATAAAATCGTGTAGGGAGGACGAATGTATGAGTTACTGATGAAATTTATTGTTAAAGTTCACTGGAGAAATAAAAGAGAGCAGAACAGATAAAAAGAAAAGATGTAAGATTTTTTTATTGACTACAAATGAGCATATGAATGGATTTATTCAGTTATAAATGTGCACTCATTTTACATAACTTACTGAGTAGAAAGAAGGGCATAGAAAATGCAGTATACACAGATGCAGAGCAGCAGCAGGGCCCCAATCATAATGCCAATATCCTGGAGGGACGAAAACAGTGCATATTTGACAATGGAAATATAAAGTTACTATTTATATACATTTTATTTGCAAAGGGAGAAAGAACACAGAGCATTGCACAAAACAGTAACCCACTGAGACATTACACACAATCCAAAGTAATTAACCAATGTTACAAACACTGGATGTACAGTAACTGCATGGAACACAGAACCCTTCAGAAGCTAACAGCCATGTGGCTACTCAAATCCCTGTCCTTTTGTGGATCTGTAGGTTCATTACCATGTTCATAACAGTCCATCACTGGTCACTATCCTGAGGCACATGAATCCAGCCTATATCCCCATCCTCCCACCCAATTTAAAAATCAGTTTTAATGTTAGCCTCCCTTTCATCGCTAAGGCTTCAAAGATGTCTCTTCCTTTCAAGATTCCTGGTAAGGCCTATGTGTGTTACAACCCTCATGCAGTTCATACTTCCTGGTTTTGTCATGCTAATAATGTATGGTGAAGAATACAAATAATGCAGCTCCTCATTGTGCAGTTACACCCAGCCCCCTGTTACTTCCTCCCTATAGCTCCAAATATTCTCCTCACTACCTTGCTTCTAAACAATGTACATCTTTTCCTTAATGTGACAGACCAAGTATTCACCAATATACAACATACTTGTCAAACTTCAAGCATCTTATTGTCTGCCATTTTGCTAATTGCATTGCTACATTAACAATGCACAACACAGTTCCACCACAAAAGTAAAATCTGTTCACAAAACTATTTTAAAAAAGAATTAAAGGATGGAAATTTTATGCATTAGTGTTTATGGCCTGGTCATGCTTCCAAGAAAGCACTGAAAAGAGTTCAGCATGAAGTATGAAAACATATCAGTTGTTTATCATTTATGTAAAATTCCACATAGTTGTACCATAAGTATAGTTTGTACTTACCTTGTACAATGAAGGCACATTTTCCTTTATATCTGACTGAAATTTAATGTTCTTCAATCTCTCTTTACTCTTCTTTGTATCTTCTGTTGCTGTAAAAGTGTAATACATTTTCGTAGGAATATATGGAAACTATAAACACTGCTGAAATTAGTAATATGAAAGTCATTCCAAATTGGTGGGGCTCACATGGAATAGAAGCTGCGAAATGATAATCAGAAGTATAATATATTCAAACAATTTATTTCCAAATTCAGATCAGCTACATGTGTCAGCTAATACTGAGCCATCATCAGGCTGAACTACAGAACCAGAAGAGATATTCACAGTGGCATGGGTTTGAGATCAAAAACCTTACAATGTAATGTTAAATAACAAATGTAACATAAATGTGCAGCTGTGGGAATAGATATTAAAAATTACTGAAAAATATTGAATGTATGATGTAATGTGATATGTAAAATTTAAAAATGGGGTGGAATTATAGGCATTCTTTTGGAGAGATCGCCTGTATGTATAAAATTCATTGTTTATGGTAATATCTTGTTGGTACGTCTTTTCCTTTTGGTGTTTGAAGCCTGCAGACAACACCAGGAAGAGAAATTCCCTAGACTGTCTAGAATAATTTATGCAGTGTGAATTTTATAATATATATAAATATGCATAAAAATGTGCTATAAGTGATAATAAGAAGAAATTATCTCTCAAGTTATACATAACATTGATGAAGATTTCAGTACACATTATAAATACATAATAAAAATAACTTAACACCAAATAATACGAGCAAGCATCCACATCCCATGATATTACCATAAACAAGGAATCTAATACATACAAGCCTTCTCTCCAAATGAAAACCTTGGCTTCCACACTATTTTGAACTTTAAATACCACATTTTATCATATATTTAATGTTTTTCAGTCATTTTTAAAATCTTTTACAAACATATAATCTTACAACCTCCATTTTAAACCTGAGGCTGCACTTGTATGTTGATGATGGTTAAATATTAGACCAAACATGTAGCTGACCTGATTTTGGAAATACATTTGTTTGAATTTATTATACTTCTGAATGTATCAAAAACACAATGTGGATGAGCCACCTTAAGATGCGATATTATAGCTGAAAAATTGCACATCAACACATCCCAAATACTCCCCACAGATGGCAGTGCAACATTGCCATCTTTCTGGTAACCTTGTGATGACTTTGGAATCGTCACACCATCCCACAAACTCCACCCTGTAAGTTGTTGTCATCATCATCATCATTATCGTTCTTGTTGTTCTCATATTTACTCTGTCTGTCTTGTCAAAGACAGTTGTTAAGTAGTTCCTGTGAATACCACCACAAAGGCATATGGGAGAGTGGAAGTATAGTTCTACTTATTCTAATCTCGGAACTAGACTGACGCAAGCGACCAGCTTCACGCTGCAGCCGCCTTACCCCTAAGGAAAGTTTCCCCAGAACCCAATGTCTAAAAGGTTCATACTTAATCACCATACTGGGCAAACTATTTTGAAATGGGCAAGTCTGGTGAATGTGGTGGGAAGGTGAAGCTAAGGGTCACCAGTGCTGGCATTGCTTGATGGTTGGTGTTCAGCCTGCAACTGGTATGCAGCATCAACACTTTCCATGGTCGTTTGCTCAGTGCAGGATTTCCCACAGAAAATGTACGAGGATGCGACAGAAAATGCTACTCACTGGTGTTGCCTGGGTAGCAATTCCACAATCAAGATGCTCTCTTTCTATCAGAAGACTGTAGTTATCCACTTTCCTGTCCAGGATGTTCTGGGTGAAGAGCTACCATTATATTTTCAGGAGTGTGGTAATGAACAATGAAAATGTGCGATAACAAACATTTGCATTGGCTCCACGAAGAGCCGAACTGGCCGGGTTTTCGGGATGGGCCTACTGGTCTTACCGTAGGGCATCAAAGAATCCGTCGAGAGATTGATGGTGATCCTACATCCTCTCAGCCACTCTCTACGTTACTGAGATGTCTCCAGATATTGAACGAGCAGCGATGGTTAACGGCCGTGCCGTACGCATAGAGAGCTAACTCGACGTGGCGGGAAGGCGAAGGCATGCTGTTGACATACGGCCTGAATAAGACAGGGGAAATTATTCCACCATGAGCTACGCCAGCCCGCATTCGACGAGAAGTGGGCATAGCTGTTTGGAAGGGCTCTTCGAATGTCCAAATATCAAAGTACGAAGAAAATTTTTTTCACATTGCACGAAGGTAAATAAAGGACTGTTTGTAGAAGAGACCAAAGACCCATACAGAATCGAAGTCCTTAGCCACATTGAGGAAAGAAGCGCCTGTTAGCCACTTCTTGCCGAAGTTCCTAGATATTCTACGAGGTGGGTGAACTGTAGCGTAGTGCTGTTTGGCTCTGAACCGAAATTGCTCATTGCGCAGTAGCCCACGCCCAGCTACTTTGCAGAGAAACCTGTTAAGATCCTTTTGTACGGTTTGCCAATCGTGTCTATTTAACTCATTGGTCGATAAGAGAGAAGCATCAGATTCTTTCCGGGGTTCAGGATAAAAAATGCCAGCGTATTTCCAAGCTGCCGGAAAGAACTGGGTTGGAAAAATCGCGTTAAATAACACGACAAGGAAGACGAAACTTAGTGGCAGATACTTCAAGACGCCATTCGGTATATGGTTCGGACCTGGTACCTTGCCGACTTGGAGACCCCGAACGGAGTTTTGAACCTAAGTCGTAATCGTTAGCTTAGGCAAACTTGCGGGCGCAGAAGAGTAGGCTCGCATCGCCTCAATGACTGCCGGTTCCAACGGGTCATTTATTGGTTGAAATAAGCTTCCATACTGTCTATAAAGGCTTCAGCTTTCTCAGAATCCGAGAGTGCAATTCCCCTGGAGTAACCAAAACAGGTGGAGTGGAAATAATCGACACCTATTTAGTTATCTTCCACAATGAATGGACCTCCGGATCGGTCCGATTACAGGCTCTGCCTTGGCCTCGTTCCAATTAAGCGTATTTGGCCGTGTGGTTTCCTCCACAGCTGCAGCATGTAAGTTGATGCTGGGGTGAAGCACTCTCCGGAGAGGCGAGCGCGCCACAAACAAAACACCGAGGTACGTAACCGCATATTGCTGCGTATGACCTAAGGGTTGGCAGCGCTTGCCCTGTGTGGACTTTCTGGACGATGTAGTCTTCCTTCGAGACTCGCGGGCCGCAGACCTCCGTCAGAAAAAACAATTCGCCACCTCTGGTTCCAACGCTACAGACAAGTTCGGGGTTAGGGGCCGGGTTTTGGAGCCTTCTTGGTCATGGTATCCGGAGCGGAGCTCCAAGACTTCCTGGACACAAATGCCCAAGGTCTCCAACTCCTCACGGACTACGTTCACATGCATTTGTCTGCCACGATTCTTATTCAACAGACGTACACAGATTCTCCGGTAGGGAGATGCGAAAACTCACACCGTTCCTATCATAAGGGGATCGCAGTGCGATGACCGTGGCTCTGAAGCCCTCAGCGGTTATTGGCACAAGCATCAGACTTGCCACTTAATCTGCGCTGAGATCCCGCCGTGACACGATGCCCCTATTCACATAAGAAAGCTACGCGTGTCCTTGACCATTCAGGTGTAATTAGGGGCCTTATTTAACCGCTCGACTGTGGGAGCGAAATTAATATTGGCCACCTGGGTGCTTGAAGCGGTAGTCATACCACACAAAAGCCCTGACGTGTCCAAGAGACATGCGCCTAGTGGCTGCCTCACATGACACAGCGGGTTCAGTGGTCTGAATCCTGGGCTCGGGGGATGTAGGTCCAATTGGCCGTAGCGAACCGGCACGCTCGGCTACCACCGCAACGTACGCCAGCCCACCTATGATCGGTCTCAGCTACGGGCTGCTTTCGGCAGTTTGTTCGTCCGTGGTGGAATCCCGGGCCGCGAACCCTTCCCCGAGCAGACGCCTGGGCTAGGGCGGCGGCTAGAGGGCAACGACATGCCTTCGCCTTCCTGCCTCGTCGCGTTAGTTCTCTACACGGACGACACGGCCGTCACAGCCACGTCCCGTCCGCCATAATTGCTTGTCAAACACTTGGAAACATATCTCAGTGACCTAGAGCTGTGGCTGAGAGAATAGAGGATCGCCATCAATGTCTCGAATAACTCTGCCATGCCTTTCATTAACACAGGTAGGCGCATACGAACACCCGACCAGTTCAGCTTTACGGAGTCAATCCAATGGGTCCATACAGCCCGTTATCTTGGAATGACCTTTCATACAAGGCTCAACTGGGCGACTCATACTGACCAGTTAAGAGCCACAGAGACTGGGAGTGCTGGGAACTCTCCTAAACAGAAGTGGTCCTCTCCATCAAGAATGGAGTTCTGGTGCAATGGACGCGTGCCTGGTCTGCAGGTCCGCCGCTCGCTCCAATATCAGGAAACTATCCCAGTGTCATCGCATTGCTACCAGTGCGCCTTGGTACATTGGTGACACGGAAATTCGCGATGATTTGGGATTTCCTTTCTTTGCCAAAATCAGATCTCTGAGAGTTTCGACTCAAAGTTAGATAATTTTGGGAACCCTTTTGTTACGTAGCTCGGCAGATATCTACGCTAACCGAACGTTGACCCCGTACCCTGAAGCAGGGAAACCGGAATCGACTTTTTCTCGCTACCCCTAAAGGCGGACATGTCCACACATGGAATCGTGTCCTCTGGATCTTTTCGACTACCCTGACTGAGGTTCTTTCCATGCTTTTCCCTTAGTTTTAAGGCAAATGTCAGGGTATAACACACAAAGGCGGGACACGGTCCGCGCTCTTCCCACGTAAAGCGGCTAAATTTTTCCGCGATTAGTCTACCCTTAAATTTAAACCTAGCCATTGTGGGCTTGAATCCCACAAAGCCTTCCAGCCATAGTTAAGATGCAGCATAAGGCCTAGTGCCTCTTGAGCAATGGTCCTCAGTTTGCCCACGTCGATGTTTTCAATCGCGACGGAAAATCTTTAGCGTAAGCGCAATCCCAGTTACAGTTGTTGTCTGGTATTGAACTAAGTGATGCGGTAATCCAAGAAAGCCTAAACAGAGCGAGGGAGGTCGTCTTGCGCTTTCGCACAAGTCTCCACCCCTCAGCTCTTCGGTTGGTTGGATTAGCTTCTAGCAGCATTCTCTGCATATCGAAAGCAGTATGACCATTCTCTGTTAATCGAAAGGAGTAATAGCATTCACTGCTAATCAAAAGGAGTATCAACGACTGGCAGTACAAAAACTAGGAACCGATATGATGTATGATACGATACGTATGACATATGATATATGATATGATACAGGAAGTCGCACAATTCATACGTGAAGCGCTAAAATGCATTTCCTACCAATTTGTTTCCGATAATGATCCACCATGTTAGTGCCTGTACTGTCTTTCCGGTTGCGACCCATGGCAGCTGAAAAGCAGACAGCAGGTTCGTTTCATCATATATAAATCATACTTACTAAAAACTGTGTATAAAAGTTAAACGGCCCATATATCAGGTGTTAATTTGAATGAGAGTTCCATGCACCATACATTAAAAGCTTGCATAATGGACATTCTTATAAGGAGAGGTTATAACTCTGATATACTTATCATGAAATATAATTGGCATTTCACAATACCTGTTGCTAGAATTATATTAATTGTTTGGGGTAATTGTTCAGGGTTCATATCCCTTACAGGTGTTCTCTCTCACCTGCTTTGTCCATGACCATGACCGAAAGACAAGCTTTAGTATTGACGATGAAACTTTGTATTCTGATAACAAATTTGTAGATACAAATCAGTACTCAAGGTTGAGTATACGTGGTGTGGCTATAAAATAACCGGAATAACGTTAGAACATTTTTATTAAAAAATACACAATATAAATGTTGTAACCCTCAATGTACTCCCCTCCCCGATCCCTACACCGCTCCATGTGAATCTTCCACTGCTGGAAGCAATGGTGCGGGTCGTCTTCTGATGGCTTATTCATGAGACCCGTCGCTTTTGCTTTCCCTGCTTCTAGGGACTCGAACTGGATGTTCCGGTGAGTACGGTGGATGATCGAACACGGTGATCTTGTGCTTCGTCAAAAACGTCTTCACATACGCGGCGGCGGTGGCGGCTGCCGCTGCATTATCATCTTAGCATTAGCTAAGATACTCGTTCACGAAGGTTTTTCAAAACTTCCTTGTATTAGACCTGGTTAACGGTCTGACCTTCCGGCACCCAATCCACATGAACAACCCCTTGGATATCGAAAAAAGATCATCATTGCTTTAAATTTGGATTTGCTCTGCCGTGCTTTCTTTGGCCTTGGTGAAATGGGGCTCTTCCGGTGCATGGATTGGCGCTTACTTTCTGGGTCGCATAGAAAAAAGTTATTACGTTCTCTAAAAAGTTTGGGTCATTTTCAGTGTTTTGAAGAATGTCAGCACAAATGTTCATTCGAATTTCCTTTTGTTCAGGAGTGAGAAGTCTCGGCATCATCTTCATACACACATTTTTCATGTTGAAATTGTTGTGTAAAATCTGTCGAACTGTATCCTTGTCAATGTTAATTATCTCAACAACTGCTCGAATACTCAGGCGACGATTTTATCCAACAATTTCACCAACTTTTCGATATTAGCGTCTGTTTTTGATGTGCTGGGACGACCGGGGCGCTGATCGTCTCCGATCTCTTCTCTTCCCTCTTTAAACCTTTCAAACCACTCGAAAACTTGAGTACAAGATAGACACTCATCACCATAAACTTTCTTCAATAAATCGTACGTTTCTATAGCGGATTTTCCATGTTCCACACAGACTTTCACATTTACGCGTTGCTCTTCTTTAACATGTAACATGATTCCGACGGATAACAAGAACACGATCCACTTCAAGCATAGGCTACTGCTAAACTGCTTGCCGCACGACCTTGAAACTGTAACCGTGAATGGAGGGGAAGCACAAGCCAATATCACACACCGCTCGCTGTTACCAAGTTTACAGGGTAGAGGGGGAAAAAAATAAGCCCGGTTATTTCATGGCCATACCATGTAGGCTTACACACTACTCGTGGTCTGATCTAAGATACCAGACAATTTACGATAGGGACTATTGCTTAACCAATGTAAATGAGACCAGGCGGCAGGGTGGTGATTTAAGACCTGGTTATCTGAAAGATTATTTGATTCTTTTAATAGTATTCCAAAAAATCCATATACAGGAGTTGGTCCAATGGATACAGGAACAGTTAGAAAATAAGTAGGTCGGCTCTAACAGAAGAGCCTGTCCATAAGACAGACAGTCAAGAACAATTAATATAAGATAGTACAAATTTAAAACAGAATTTCAAATTACAATAAGTAAACACAAATAATTACAAAATTACAAATTCAACTTCAACACATTTAAGCTAAATAAATATATACGAACTCTGAAATACAATTTAAAAATTAATAAAGCAAAAGAACAATGAATAATGAATAAGTACAGATGAATTTAATATAATTGTATAGTGTAAGGAGACATGATAATATAAACACGGTAAAGAATTAAATAGTGCTGTTTGCTAAAAAAAAATCCATCTGAACTATAAAATGAGCGTCTAGCAGAAAGTGTTTTAGTGCAATTTTAAACGTATTAGGCTTGCTGGAGATATCCTTACTTGTCTTGAGAAGATTGTTAAAGATTTTGAGCCTGAATAATAATAAATTCCCATCTGATACATGGCCAGAGTTACCTCAGGAAAGTGTGCATCACTTCTTTGACAGGTGTTATGATATACATTATTTGAAACAAAACCATCCCTACTATTAACAATGAACAATAATAAAGAGAATATATATTGTGATGAGAGTGGTAATATTTTTACACCCTTGAATAATTCTCTGCAAGACTCCCTATACCCACATCCCTATTATATCCTAATTACCCTTTTCTGCATTCTAAAAATTACAGAACTATATGACAAGTTTCCCCAGAATATTATGCAATGAGACATAATGGAATGAAAAAGGGAATGATAAATGATCTTCAGAGTAGAAATAGACAAATATGGTTTAATATTTTGAATTAAGTTACATGTAGAGCTTTTTTTTAATCAGTGAATCAATAAGTTTAAACCATGTTAGCGAACAATCAATAGTTAAATCAAGAAATTTTGTATAAGTAATAGCAGCAATGGATTTATTATTATAATTAATATTTATTTCAATTTGGTTATTATTTTTAGTTATGAAATTGGTAAATTGGGTTTTGGTAAAATTTAAGGAAAGTAAGTTTTATTTAAACCAACCACTTAAAATTTTAAAAAGTGTTGATATTGTTATTCAAGTCAGTGAGATTTAAATGGGACAAGATGCTAATGTCATCTGCAAATAGTACAGGAACTGATTTATCCCTTACAAACTTAGGTAAGTTGTTTATAAAAATAAGGAACAGCAAAGGTCCCAAAACTGAACTCTGGGGGATATCACGTTCAACTTTAGCCCAAGTTTATGTGGTAATATTATCATTCCAATCATACAGTACATTTCTTTGATATTTGTTGGTCAGGTAGGATTCTTAAGGTTTATAATGGTTACCAGTTATGCCATAGAATTCACGTTTAGATGACAGAACTTTGTGATTAACACAGGAAAATGCCTTTTCTAAGTCGCAGAAAATACCACATATTAACAATTTATTTAAAGCATTTAGGATTTCATCAGTTAATTGATAAGTAGCATTATCAGTTTGTAGTTTAGTTTTAAAGCCATACTCTTCATTACTTAAAACATTATAAGTCACATGCTTCAACAGTCTATTTTGCATTACTTTTTCAACAATTTTTTTAAAAAGGAGGTTAAAATTGATATTGGCCTGTAGTTGAATATATCATTTTTATTACCTTTCTTAAATAGAGGTCTTATAATTGCATATTTTAACCTATCAGTGAAAACTCCGGTAAAAAGTGTCCTTTTACATATACAATTTAGAGGGGGACTAATAAAAAGAGAGCATAATTTCAATATCTTAGTAGGAACTTCATCATAACCAAAAGAATTTGATGTTTTAAAAGACATTATTACATTTTCAATTTCTTTAGTGGCAGTACAATTACATTTAATACTAGAGAATGAATTTAGAATACATGTTTCAAAGAACAGGAAAGCATATTCTGATTATTGACAGAGATTTTAGTAAGACAGTAATATAGCATGTTTTTATTAATCAAAATTGGGATAGCTGTAAAATGGTAAGCAAACAAAAGTTAATAGAAATGCAGCACTGAATGAAGAATGATCACTACGATTTATAAGTGTAACACTGATTTATCAATTACAGGTATGTCCTACAAGAATAATAATTCAATGTCTCCAACAATAATGTAACTTCATGTATTATAGCCCATATGTTCAAATGTTTTGTTCAGAATCAAGGTCGTTAATATACAGCTGGTAAAGAAGAACCCACTGTAAGCTACACAATTTACCTCTTTATTAATTGACATTTTTTTACAACTTTACAATTTAGTGAATGTGTACTTAAATCTCATTAATATGTCCTCATGTGACATCAGTTACATTTAAATTCCTTGCACAACTCAGGTTTCATTTAAGGTTTAGACTAAAAGTAAACATGTGGAAAAGTAAAGTAAACTAATGTTCCATGGTATACAGGCCGACTTTGGCAGCATTTTCCCCTTACTCCCCTTTCCTGTTTCCTTGATGACCTTGCTACCTCCACTTAGTATGCCTGCCTAAGCTTCCAGAATGTAAACTTCATCTAATTTTTCTTTTGGCTTGCTGTTTCCAAATAACATTTGAGGACATGAAGAACAAATATAAGCGTTTCTGCTCTGGCATTGTGAGTGAATGAAATACTTGGTTTTTGTTTAATTTACAGCACCAGGCAGGTTTTGTTTGTACTCAGTGTGTGTTTCAAAAGTGACACTTTGTTACCACACATTTAATTTTGTTGGTTATTAAATTTTGTTACCTTAAACCCTCACATACCTGTTTATTACTTTTATCCTTTGTGTGCTTCCCCATTCCCTTTTTGTTGAAGGGAGTGCACTAATGAAATAGTTACAAAATTTTAACATGTCACATAAAAATGAAAATATGTCCAAATAATATCTGTTCTTAATTTTGGTACTCTAGATGGGGATAACTTTAACTTCCCTATCCTGGATTTATTCATGTACCACATCAGTCCCAAATTATATTGATACGCATACCAAGTGGCAGTATTACAATGAATTGGTTTGTGAAAATTTGTGTGGAAAGAATATGATGCCACATGCTATTCTGGACAGAAGGCATGGGGGACTTTTAAATCAGGCTGACAGGAACAACCTGATAACAAAGATAGCAGCAAAGCAGATCCAGCATTGGCCCACCAAAAAGCCATGAAAAATGGAAATGAAACTTCATCAGAGAACCAAGGTAAAGAACCATTATAACAAGTAATCAACAAGAGATGGCAGAACAAATCCAAAGAAGTCAGCAACAATGACAGCCTACTGATGGCGGCATATTACTTTGCCTGCATGTACATAGGAAGACTTCATGAATCTACAACTGTGGAAGAGCTCATGTATTATACACACAGACATAATCAGAAAAAATTAGTGTGAAAAACTAAAAACCAAGGGTCCCAGTAGAGTCTATAAGGTAAGCATCATCCTTGCAGACCTATAAAACGTAAGTGCACCAGATTACTGGTCCAAAGACATCCTCATAAGACAATTTCATTTTCATAGGTCAAAACAATAAAGATTCTAACCTGAACTACAAAAAGACCAAATAACAACAAAAATATGCCCCCCAAGACATTTTTCATGACCACGACATAGCTGTACTGATAGAGATGTTCCAACTAGTGGGGTGGAATACCTTCCCCTTAACGCACTTGTGACACAAGCAGTGGGAAGAAACATTGGTAGTATCATCCACCTTCTAAATGCATAT
>Ga0209755_10003782_pt1 | contig 18557 bp, 19 predicted proteins | sample TergutCo191P1_FD_187301 | JGI IMG/M metagenome (GOLD analysis project Ga0209755, IMG submission 187301) | Cornitermes sp. P1 segment gut microbial communities from Petit-Saut dam, French Guiana - Co191P1 (SPAdes) (version 2) | ecosystem: Host-associated > Arthropoda: Insects > Digestive system...
CCCCGTGCTGGCCTGCTCCCGTTTCCGCGATGATTCTTGTTTTGCCCATTTTTTTCGCAAGCAGCGTCTGCCCAAGCACATTGTTGATCTTGTGGGAGCCTGTGTGGTTTAAATCTTCACGTTTTAAATAAATTTTCGCGCCGCCAAGATCGCGGCTCATTTTTTCGGCGTAGTAGAGAAGGGAAGGGCGGCCTACGTAATTTTTTAACAGGCTGTCAAGTTCCGCTTTAAAAGCGTTATCCTCTTTGTAAAAATTGTAGGCTTTTTCCAGATTGATGATTTCGTTCATCAAAGTTTCCGGGATGTACTGACCGCCGTATTCGCCAAATCTTCCGGCAAAGCTGTTTGTATCACTCATTCTTTTACGCCTTTTACAATCGAAACCAGTTCAAGAATTTTTTTCCGATCTTTAACGCCTTTTGTTTCCGCTCCGCTGGAAATATCAAGCGCGAACGGCTCCAGTTCAATTGCCTTATTAATATTTGTTAAATCTATCCCGCCGGCAAGAAACCACGGTCTTTTTGTTTTTAATGATAATAATTTATCCCAGTTGAATGTTTTACCGGAACCCGCTCCTGAATCCAGAAGAATATAATCAGCGCTTGACGGAAGGAGAACCTTTGGCTTTATGTTTTCGTGGATAACTGTTTTTATTATTCTCATCGGCTCGCTCTTTGTCTGCCTGATTGTAGCAACGCTCTGTTTTTTAAGCTGGTTGATGTAGCTTTCATCTTCGGTGCCGTGGAGCTGCGCGATCGAAATAATGCCATTGTGGTACAATTCTGTGATAAATGGGATCGGAGCGTTTACAAATACGCCGACGGGGATAATATCTTCCGCAAGGCGGAAACGCAGGTATTGCGCAAGCGGCGCCGAAATCTGCCTTGAGCTTTTGGCGAATACAAAGCCGATATAGTGCGGGCGCGCTTCGTTTACAAAATCAATGTCTTCTTCCCGGAATAATCCGCAGATTTTAATTCGCATATGGTCAAGGTATCATATTTATTAAAAAAAAACACCTTGTTTTTTTAAGTTTTTCGCGGTACAATAATCTATCTTTATTTAAGGAGTTTTTATGGCAACTGCAATTGACAAACTTGGCTGGTTTCTAAACATCATCTTGACAATCTTTTTTGACCCGATTGTTCAGGGAATCAACCGCGTGCTTCGCGGCAAAGTGATTATCGGTATTATCTGGATTATTACCTGCGGATTATTTGGTATCGGCTGGCTTATTGATATTATCACCGTAATAATCAAAAAGCAGATCACTTTCCTGGCTTAATCAAAGTTTTGCTTTACGCAGAAAGCAATTCATTCAGGAGTTGCTTTCTGTTTGCAGAGCGCATTAAACTCTCTCCAATTAAAACCGCGTCCACGCCTGTTTTTTTTAGTTCCCGGATGTCATTAACGTTATTTATTCCGCTTTCCGCAACTGTCAGTATGCCTGCCGGTATTATTTTTTTTAATCTTGAAGCCAATCCTGTATCCACGTTAAAAGTAGTAAGATCTCGGTTATTAATACCGATGATCCTCGCTCCCGCGCCGATCGCTTCCTTTGCTTCTTCTTCGCTGTGAATCTCCACAAGGCAGTCAAGAGCAAGTTCGTCAGCGCAGGCGATAAAACCGCAAAGCGTTTCAGGCTCCAAAAGAGCGCAGATTAAAAGTATGGCTTTCGCTCCCCACAATTTCGCTTCATAAATCTGATATGTGTCGATTATAAAATCTTTTCTTAACGCTGGTATTTTTACAGCCGCCGAAATTTCACGTAAATATTGATCGCTTCCCAAAAAAAATTCTGGCTCTGTAAGAACGGATATTGCCGCAGCTCCGCCTTCTTCGTAATCTTTAGCAATGTCCATCCACGGAAAGTCTTCAGATATTATTCCCTTTGAAGGCGAAGCCTTTTTTACCTCACAGATGAATGAAAGCCCCGGAGCGCCAAGAGCGTCTGCAAAAGTAATATTATTATTTTTAGCAGCAGAGCGCGCAGAGCCGCGCAGATTCTCAAATGGAAGAAACTCTTTCGCCTTTGCCACACGAGCAAGTGTACTTTCCGCGATTTTCCCAAGTATTGCAGGCGGGTTTTTCATGCTTAAATATATTATTAATTTTTTACCGATGTCAATAACACGCAATGCCTCACGTAGAATCTAACCCTGTGTAACACTGTGTCCAAAGTATTTTATAACTTTAACAAAATATGTATGCCTCAAATGCCGCACACAGGTCAAACGCGAAATGCCCCCTGCGGGCGACTCGGCTATATTCAAGCTGTGCGCAGCGCGTGAGCTACAGACAAACAAGCCGCTCGGAGCCCACAGGGGGCATTTCGCGTTTGACCTGTTTGGATTATTACAGGCATACATTTCTTTTACTCGATATGCTATAGTACAAACACATGGAAAAATTCGCGGACGAAGCGGTAATTGAAGTAACCTCAGGCTCAGGCGGCAACGGCTGCGTGGCGTTTCGCCGGGAAAAATATATCCCCATGGGCGGTCCCTCAGGCGGAGACGGCGGCAGGGGCGGAGCTATTGTTTTTACAATTCGCCGCAATTTGCGTACGCTCGCTCACCTGCGTTATAAACACACATTTAAGGCAGAGAACGGACACGACGGCGAAAATTGGGGGCGGTATGGTCATAACGGCGAAGATATGGTCATTCCGCTGCCGCCGGGATCTTTAATACGCGACTCCGGTACAGGAGAGCTGATAAGAGACTTTACAATAAATCAGGAAGATTTTGTTTATTTAAAAGGCGGTAACGGCGGATGGGGGAATATTCACTTTAAGTCGTCGATAAATCAGGCGCCGCGAAAAGCGCATCCGGGGAAACCCGGCGTAACTGTTAAATTAAAAGTTGAATTGCAGATAATGGCGGACATCGGGCTTGTAGGTTTTCCGAATGCCGGGAAATCAAGTCTTCTTGACAAGTTTACAAACGCAAGACCAAAAATCGCGGCATATCCGTTTACGACAAAAATTCCAAACCTTGGCGTTCTAAATATCGGAGAAAAAGATATTATCATCGCCGACATTCCCGGGCTCATCGAAGGAGCGTCGCAGGGCGCGGGGCTTGGCATCCGTTTTTTAAAACACATTTCGCGTACCGCGGCGCTCGCCTTTCTTATCGATCTTTCAGACGACAATTATCTTGACGCTTTTGACATTTTATTAAAAGAGCTTGACGCTTTTTCGCAGGAGCTTACAAAAAAGAAACGTCTGCTTGTGGGGACAAAAACCGATTTGGTTCTTGCAACGGAGTTTCCCGCGCAAGAAACTGAAGGGAGACTTTCAGAACTTTCCGCTAAATACCCAAACGAAGAAGTTATGAGCATTTCGGTTTTTTCAGGCGAAGGTATTAAAGAACTCTCCTTTGCTTTCTTGCGCCTAACGGAAACTGCGGCAAGAGAGACAGAAGAAAAAACCGGCGGTGATATCAGCGAAGACGATTACGATGATGAAATGCAAATTAACGCTTTAGATATAAACAATCCGGCGCCGGACGCAAGTCAGGCGTCAAAAACCGAAAAGGATATTGTCTTATGAAATTGGGAATCCTCGGCGGCAGTTTTAACCCCTTTCATCCTGGGCATCTTTATCTTGCGGAAAAAGCGCTTTCATCGTTAAAACTTGACAGGGTTGTTTTTGTGCCCGCGTATTGTTCTCCTTTTAAACAGGACGCGAAAACTGAAACAACAGCGAAAGACAGGATCGATATGCTCGCCTCTTCAATTCTTGGCGACCCGCGCTTTGCAATTGACGCCTGCGAAATAAGAAGGGAAGGGGTTTCTTATACCATCAACACGCTGGAAGATATTATCGCAAGGTATCTTCCCGAAGGAAAACCTGCGCTTATAATCGGCGATGACTGCGCGAATGATTTTTTAAAATGGCGCGAAAGCGATAAGATTTTACAGCTAGCCGATGTTGCTGTCGCGTGCAGAATGAATGCCAAAGCGGTTAAATATCCTTTCAAGCACATTGTCATTCAAAACGAAGTGATGGTTCTTTCATCGAATGAGATTCGTTCAAAAATCGCCGCCGGCGTGCAGGGTGAAAAAACAGACTGGCAGGAGCTTGTCACTTGCGGCGCGAGAGCTGTCATCGAAGACAGAGGGCTTTACGGATACAGCGGCAAAGCAGATAAAAAAAGCGATGAAAGCAAGACTCAAAATATCATTCAGCAAATTGAAGAGACCGCTCTTGTTACCCTAAGCACCGAGCGTTTCCTTCATTCAAGACATACCGCCCTTATGGCGCATGATTTATGCAGGCGCTATAATTTAAACCCGATGGACGGCTACCTTGCCGGAATCGCCCATGATCTCGCGAAACAGACGGATAATAAGCTCCTTTTAAAAATGGTTAAGGATGACGGGCAGAAGATTTCCGATTTGGAAAAAGAAAGACCGAATCTTCTTCACGGAATGGCGGCAGCGGTATTGCTAAGAGAGCGCTTTAATATTAATAATAAGGAAGTGATAGAAGCGGTGGCGGTTCATACGTCAGGCTGCGAGGATATGGGGACTTTGGCAAAGATAATTTACATTGCCGACAAAACCGAAGTCACCAGAAATATTGAACCCATGCTTAGAAATATGTGCGCATCCGCGTCGGACGAAAAAGATTTGGATCGAATTCTTTTGGCTGTAATCGAAAAAACGATGCTCAAAATAAAGTCAAAAGAGCAGGCTGTATCAAAAGATACTTTAAAACTTTTAAAGAAGGTAAAGGAAAAATTAAATTGAGAGCAATTAAAGGCGACGCTTCAATTATCCTGCTTGGACTGATAATTATCCTTTTCGTATTTGGAATTATTTTTTCTATTATTACATTCCGCAGTAATCCCGTAGATGACGCTCTCTCCGCAAACCGCGTTATAAATGTGCTTTTTATTATCGAAGATAATAAAATACCTTTAAGCACTTATGTGCTGATGTATTACCCCGTAACAAAGCGCGCGGCGATTTTTGATATTCCAGGCGATCTTGGACTTTTAATCGCGAGGATTAACCGCGTAGATCGTATCGACAGGGTTTATGATTCTTCAAGAATCGGCAGTTATGAAACGGAAATAGAAAAACTTTTGGGAATTGATATAAATTTTAATGTCGTTATCACAAAGGAAAACCTTGTCTCTATTGTCGATCTTCTGGAAGGAGTGGAGATTTTTATTCCTTCAGCCGTATCGTACAGAGATGATGACAATGTTATTCTTTTTCCCTCCGGGATTACGGTTCTTGACGGAGATAAAGCAAGCCTCTATGCCGTCTACAGTCTGCCTCACGAAGACAGCGAAATGGAAGTGTTTCGCAGGCAGCGTTTCTTCCTTGGTTTTTTAAACCGCCAGATTCAAATGAATGAAAAACTGCAAAACCCTTCCGCAAGCAAAATGTATCATTCGTTGTTCAGAACAAATATCAGCCAGCGGACGCTTACGCTTTTGTTTAACGAGTTTAATAATATCGATACCGATAGAACCAACATTCAGTCTGTTACGGGAAACCTGCGCGAAGTTTCGGGGCAGATGCTGATCATTCCGCACTGGGACGGAAATCTTGTTAAAGAGGTAGTCCGCCAGACTTTGGGAACCCTTACCCGCGATATCGAAGATCATTTATTGGAACGCACCCTTACCGTGGAAGTTTTAAACGGCACCGCGATCAACGGGCTTGCGGGAAGAACGGCGGAAATGCTGCGCAGTTTCGGTTATGACGTGATAGCGATCTCAAACGCGGATCGCAGTAATTATGAAAATACGCTTATCGTGCACCGTTCGGGAGACGATACGCTTGTTAAATCTTTTGCCGATGTTATACGATGCTCCAACATCCGCCGTGAAATGACGGTAAACCCCGATGAAAACGATCTTACGAACCAAAATTTAGAGTACAAGGCCGATATAACATTATTGATTGGAAGGAACTTTAATGGCAGATATGTTACAGGAAACTAAAGACATCAGCGCGCTTTTACAGGAACACAACGGGCAGAACGTTTCTGTTCTGGATTTGCGCGGCATTAATAACTGGACAGATTTTTTTATCATCGCGACAGTTACAAGCAAAACCCACATGGAAGGTCTTGAGCGGTATGTCAAGGAATTTTGTCACGAGAAAAAAATAGAAATGCTCGGCAGTTCCCGCAAGAATACCGATGATGAATGGCGTTTAATAGATTTAGGCTCGATAATCGTTCATTTAATGACTTCCGCTATGCGGGATTTTTATGAACTTGAAAGGCTTTGGCGGCCAATGCCGGCGTCTCAAATTGAAACGCCGGATTAAGCGCGAACGATGGTTTAGTATCGGTTATTCTTCGTCTTCCCAGTCATCTTCATCTTCGTCGTCGTAGTCATCTTCGTCGTCTTCGTAATCATCGTCATCTTCGTCGTCATCTTCATCATCGTCATCTTCTAAGTCGTCATCTTCGTCTTCGTAATCGTCTTCGTCCTCGTAGTCGTCGTCATCTTCAAAATCATCGTCGTCTTCGATGTCATCGTCATCACTGAAGACGTAAGCCGGTAATGGGCTTTCTGTTCCGTAAACGGCATCCTGACCGTTTACCCCGCTGCCCGCAATTGCCGGCATCAGCACTAATTCTTCCTGTTCAAGCGCTCCGTTCAGAACCATAATGTTCTCCCTTTTGAAAATAGAATTCTATTGAATCCAAACTGAGTAGTGGCGGTTAAAAAAAACCTTCTCATTAGAAACATAAGAGATGATATATTGAATTGTCAACAGGTTTTTAAGAAAATTGAAAAACTTTTGAAATATGTTATTCTGTAGATATGAACGAACTACAGGGGAATTTAACCGTTTTCGCGCCTGCGAAAGTTAACCTCCATCTGGCTGTCCTGGACAGGCGCTCAGACGGCTTTCATAACCTGGAAAGCGTCTTTTTGACTGTAAATTTCGGCGACACCCTGCATTTTCAGCCCGTAGAAAGTGAAAATTCGGTAGAAATCATCATGCAGGGTATAAATTCCCCTATTCTGGCGGAAAAAAACATCATCTTTAAAGCTTTTTCCCTTTTCAAGCGGAAAACAGGCTTTTCTAAAGGTATAAAAATAACCGTAGAAAAGCGAATCCCGCTCAGCGGCGGTCTTGGCGGCGGCTCTTCAAACGCGGCTTCAACCCTGCTTGCTTTAAACCGGCTCTCAGGAGCGCCGTGCAGCAGGGATACCCTTCTTGAAATGGCTTCTACCCTTGGAAGCGACGTCCCATTCTTCATCCGTGAAACCCCGGCAGCCATCGTTACAGGCAGGGGCGAGCATATCCAGCCAATTGAAATACCTCCCATCCATCTTGTACTCGTAAATCCTGGCTTTTCCAGTGATACCGCCGCAGCTTTCCGGCTATTGGATAACCAAAGAGCCTCAGGAACCCCAAACAACGAACCGGCACAAGCAGAAGAAAGACTGCGGACTATAGGTTCGTGCTGTTCGTGTGGTTCGTGGTCAAAATTCTCCAACGATTTTCTCTCGATATTCCCGGAAAAGGAGAAAAGCGCGTATAACGGGATTATTTCAAGGCTGAGGGAACTTGGCGCAGAGTACGCGAATCTTTCCGGGGCGGGGTCTACCTGTTTTGGGGTTTTTAAAAGCGGGGAACAAGCGCAAAAAGCGGCAGAAGTTATGCGCGATTCATGGGTTTTTTCCGTGTTTTGTGGTATTAAACAGTAACAAAAATCTATTTTTATTTGTTTTTTATCGTATTTATATTATACTTAACATATAGGGATGTAAATTCGGTCAAAGATGGAGTTTGTAGGAGTTTTTAAAGGATGAAAAAGAACACTATTTTATTAGTATTGTTCATTATTTCTCTGGCAGTTTTTAACTGCGCGACTGTCGATGGTGACTTTGACAGCCGCAACTACACAAAACCTTCTGATTTTTCATACAATGTCATAGGGGTAAAAGAAACCCGGACAATCACTATAACAGGTTATAAGGGCAAAAACCCGGAGGTAAATATACCCCCGCGTATTAAAAAGTTCCCTGTAACAGTTATCGGCTCGGGGTCCTTTAGGAAAAAAGATATAACAAGCGTGATTATTCCTGACAGTATAACCCTAATCGAATCCAATGCCTTTTATTTGAACAGTCTTACATCAGTTGTTATACCTTCAACCGTTACGGTAATCGGGGAAAATGCCTTCGCGAGCAACAAATTGATTTCTGTGGTTATTCCCCAGGGCACAATCACTGTCGGGAAAACCGCGTTTAAGGACAATAACATTACAAGTTTGACCTTCCCTCTATCCGTGACCATGGTTGGAGACGAAGCTTTTATGAACAACCACCTGATCAACGTGACTGTTCCGTCAAATATCATATCGATACCGGCAGGTCTTTTTGCCAATAATAATCTGGCGAGCCTAACCATTCAGGAAGGCGTAAGGAATATCGGAGATAACGCTTTCATCGATAATTCGCTGTCCAGCGTGACTATTCCGCATAGCGTAATATCAATAGGCCGTTCCGCTTTCAGGAACAATCAGATTACCAGTTTGAACATTTTAGACGGCGTAACCACTCTTGGGCGTTTTTCATTTTATAAAAACAGGCTGACAGGCGTAGTTATTCCGCCCAGCGTTACAAACATCGGAGAAAGCGCCTTTGCGGAAAATCAATTAATCAATGTGACCATCCCGGACAGCGTTGTAAGTATCGGAAACACCGCGTTTGCCGACAACAATCTGCCCGGTTTATCGATTCCCGGCAGCGTAAAAAGAATCGGGGATAACGCGTTTATCAACAATAGAATAACCTCTTTAACACTTCATGACGGTCTTGAAGAAATCGGCGAAAACGCGTTTATGGATAATCGACTTACCGGTTTAAATATCCCGTTAAGCGTAAAGGATATAGGTCGTTCAGCGTTCAGGAATAACCAGATTTCCAATTTAATAGTTCCGTCCAGCGTTGTGGTTATTAAACATTCGGCATTCAGGAACAACCAGATTGCTAACGTGACTATTCAAAGCGGTATCATCAGTATCGAAGAAGGAGCTTTTAACAATAACAGGCTTACTGCCATCAATATTCCCGATACCGTTTTTCACATAGGCGAAAACGCTTTTGGCGATAACAGGCTGACAACTGTAATTATTCCGTCAAGCGTTACAAATATCGAGCGTTTTGCGTTCAGGAACAATCAATTAACAAGCGTAGTTTTAAGCGCAAGCATCCAAACAATCGAAGAAAACGCGTTTGCCGTCAATAATAACCTGGCAAGCATATCGGTTCCCGCCGATTTCGCTTACAAGTTCATAGAAAATGAAGGCTTCAACGAAGGTTTTTACGCTGTTTTAAACGCGTTTGAATACATGAGCGGAACCTATGAATTAAGGGGAACCCGCTGGCATTGCAGCGGACGTTTAATACCGGAGCCGGCGCAGCTTGTTACCGGTATCGGCTTAACGATCACCATGGTAGAAGGAACATATTTGGCGATGGACGGCTCTACAGAGGTAACAAGACAGGTTGTCCCGTCCGATGATAAGAAAGACGTTTTTCTGGCGCCAGGCTCCTACCAGATACATGTTAAGTTCGATCCGAGCCTTCAGGCGGGAAGAGGCAGAGCCCCCGTTTCTCCCGCAAATGCTGTCTATGAATATTCGCAGGATTTGCAAAGCGGAATTTACGATCTTTCGGCAGTGTTTGAAGGCGGTCATGTTCAGTATCGTCTTATTCAGAGACAATTAGATTAGTGAAACATTCTCTCAATGTGAGTAATTTCCTTATATAAAAGCCAGATTTTGACCTATATAAGCTCGAAACTTAGTCAGAAAAGCAAATATTTTACTTGCTTTCGTGATCAAACCGTATTACAATGTAAAAGAAGTCGGGCTTAGTACGTTAAAAGCACCCTGATTGGGTTTGTATTAAGCTTTATCATAAATAGGACCAAAGGAGAGGAGGCGCCATGCAAATTACTGATATCAGGGTCCGCAAGGTGACTGGCGGCGGAAAGCCTAAAGCCTATGTTACAGTGACTTTTGACGATTGCTTTGTAGTTCACAATATAAAGATCATTGAGGGTAAAACCGGAGTTTTCATTGCCATGCCCAGTCGTAAGACCAGGGCTGGGGAATACAAGGATGTAGCGCATCCAATTCAGCCTGAATTCAGGGCTGAGTTACAGAAACGTATTCTGGAAAAATATGATTCCGGCGATGTCGATGTAGCCACCGATGGAGCGGATGATCAGGACTGATTGAGTCCGGTTTTTTCCTAATTCCACTTGAATAGTCCCCTGTTTTTATGATAATCTCATATTTAAGATTGGGATGTCGGCAAGTGGTAAGCCACCGGTCTTTGGAGCCGGTATTCACAGGTTCGAATCCTGTCGTCCCAGATAAGGGTTACATCCCGGTAAACTAATTTAGAGGTTAGATATATGAGCAAGGTTGTTTTACAGGCTAAAAATCGGCAGAGTAAGGGGTCGGCTGAATCACGCAGACTTAGGAGAGGCGGCAGGATTCCTGCTGTCATCTACGGAAGATCGGGAAAATCTGTTTCCATCGATCTGGATGCCTCGGATTTTGTCAAAGGCACAAAAGGCATTTCTGAAAGTACCATTGTTAAGGTCGAAGTAGACGGCAAGGCATACGAGGCGTTTGTCAAAGACACCCAAAGAAATATTATCGACGGGAATATTCTTCATATCGATTTTTATGAAGTAGAAAGCGGCGTTGCTCTGCGCGCCAAAGTTTCCCTTGTTTTCAACGGGAACCCGGTCGGCGTCCGCGAAGGCGGTATGCTTGAAACGCCCGTACACGAAATCGAAATTGAATGTCTGCCCAAGGATCTTCCAGAAAGGATCGATATCGATATTTCCGGTCTTAAGGCAAATCAGTCCATGCACGTGCGCGACATCGCTCTTGCTCCCGGAATCAAACTTCTTTCCAACCCGGATCAGGTTTTCGCTCTTGTTAAGTTCGCTAAAGTTGAAGTTGTCGCAGCTCCCGCTGCCGACGCCGCCGCTGCCGCCGCAGGCGCTGCAGCAGCCGCTCCCGGCGCTCCGGGCGCAGCTCCCGCCGCAGGCGCTGCCGGCGCAGCCGCTCCCGCCGCAGGCGACAAAAAACCTGCAGACAAGAAATAGTTTTCTTGGCGCACAGGGTCCACGGATTTGCGCGGATTAACACGGGTTAGCGCGGATTTTTTTTTAGAAGATACAGTTTCTGATGTTATAAAAAGCTGTCCAGCAGGGGCAGCTTTTCTTATTGGCGTTTCAGGCGGCGCGGATTCTATGGCGATGCTGGCTGCCTTGCGCGCAGTCAGTCCGCGCGAACGTCTTGTCTGTATGCACATTGAACACGGTCTCCGCCCGGCGGAAGAGAGCTGCGCTGACGCCGATTTTGTCCGCGATTTTTGCACTGCTAACAATATTGAATACCGTGTTAAACACATTCCGCCGGGCAAAATTGCTACCTTCGCTCAGCGTAAAGGCATCGGTATTGAAGCTGCCGCCCGTTTTTACCGCCACAGAGCGCTTCGTAAAGAAGCCGGGCAGCTTGGAAAAGACGCATTAATTTTACTTGCCCATACAAAAGATGATCTTTTAGAAACTGTTCTAATGCGCATCCTTCGCGGCAGCGGTCCTGCTGGTCTTTCCGCAATGACAGTAAAACGCGGCAGAATCCTACGCCCCCTGCTTGGCATAACGCGCGAAGATGTTATTAGCTATTTAAAAGCCAAAAACCTGACATGGCGCGAAGACTCAACAAACGCCGATGAAAAGTTTTTGCGCAACCGCATCCGCCGTAAACTTATTCCGCTTCTTAATGATTCATTCCCCTCATGGAAAACTAATCTTTTCGCGCTTGCGCAGACTCAATCCCTTACTGCGGAATTTATCGGCAAAGAGGCAGGCAGTCATATTAATTGGGAAGAAGAAGGAACCACGCGCCGAAAGTCTTCTAAAACTCTATTCACAGACGAGGCTAATTTTTTCGCGCAGCCGCAGATTATCCGCGAAGAAGCACTGTTTCAAGCCATCGATATTGCGCTCCTGGGGGCAAAGAACATGCGTTCTGTTAAAAGGGCTGTTGTTAGGCGATTTTGTGAAGGTTCATTGAATGCCGCCGACCTTGGATCTGTTAAAGTCAGGCGGGAAAAGGGGAATATTACGATTTCCGCGGCGCCTGTAAAAGATTTTTTTGAATGTGGAATTTCAAGGTTGCTAAAATAACATTTTTGAGATTATCATAAGATATCTAAATGAAATTACTGCGGGTTTTAAAAGAAACTTTTATAGCCTCTCTTCCGCTTGCCGTTATAACCATAATCGTGTGCTGCTTTGTCGCGCCCATGAGAAATATGTTTGATTACGTAAAACTGTTTATCGGTTATTCAGGCGTTGTGGTGGGGCAGTCCATCTTTCTGGTCGGTCTTGATGTCAGCATCCTGCCAATCGGAAAATCTGTCGGCGAATCTTTGGTAAAATTTAAAAAAGTAATTTTTATCCTTTTCTTTGGATTTTTATTCGGCTTTCTCGCCGAATCCGCCGAGCCTGCTTTAATGGTATTTGCGCGGCAGGTGCACCTCGCGATGGATTACATTAACGAACGCGTTCTTATCGTTGTTATGGCTTCGGGAATAGGAATGTTTGTCGGGTTCGGTCTATTCCGCATTTTAAAAGATATCAGCATAAAGGTTGTATTCGCTGTTCTTTACATTATTGTTTTTATTCTTGCGATTTTTACTCCGCCCGAATTTATCGGCGTCGCGTTTGACGGAAGCGGCGCGACAACAGGCGACATCTCTGTGCCGTTTATGCTTGCCCTTGGCATCGGCGTCGCGGCAACAATGTCAAGGCGCAAATCGGACGACGATATTTTTGGCATTATCGGGCTTGCTTCCGTTGGTCCCATTCTTGCCGTGTTTGTTTACGGGATCATTTTTAAGGTGACGCACGGCGGAACCATACCGGCTCCGAACGCCGATTACGCTCCCGGAGACGCTGAAAGTTTTCTTCATACCGCCGTTTTTAATCTTCGCGGCGTTACTTTAGCTCTTGTCCCGATTGTCATTGTGTTTTTACTTTTTCATATTTTCCTGATCAAGCTAAAGAAAAAAGAATTTTTAAAAATACTTTTGGGCATTATTCCCGTTTTCGCAGGGCTGTTAATTTTTCTTACATGCGTCGATTTTGGTTTTGCTTTTGCAGGACAGCATATCGGCAATTCATTCTTTGCAGATAACCGCCCGGAATGGTTTAAGTGGCTGCTGCTGCTTGTCGGCTTCATTCTTGGAGGAGCTATCACGTTATCGGAGCCTGCAGTTACTGTGCTTGGAAGCCAGATCGAAGAAATCACAAGAGGTCACATCAAACAAATGACAATTCGTTTAACGCTCGCAGTCGGTCTTGGCGTTGCGTCAGTTATATCTGTTATTAAAATAATCACCCAGATAAACATTCTATGGTTTTTAATACCGCTTTACATCATAGCATTGATCATGATGAAATTTTCGTCCAGAATGTTTGTAGGCTTGGCTTTTGATTCAGGCGGCGTAACGGCAGGCGGTTTGTCGTCGGCATTCCTTACGCCATTCGCTCTTGGAATTGCGCAGGCAGTAAGAAACGGCGTTGAAGCGGCGGGCGGGATACCTCAATCAATTCTTACAAACGGCTTTGGTATAATTGCGTTTATGTCTGTAATGCCGCTGATCGCCGTACAAACCCTCGGCGTTGTTTACGAAATGAAGTCTAACCGTTTGAAGAAGCAGATGGAAATGAAGGAACTGGAAGAACTGGACGAAATTATGCATTTCTTTAAAGATGAAAATGAGGAGCAAAATAATGTCTGACGAAAAACCGAAACTAATGAACATGGTTGTGATTGCGGGCAGAAATCAAAAAGAAGCAATCTTAAGCGCGATGTCCGAGAAAGGCTGCCATGTTATCAATGTTTTGTACGGTAAAGGCTGCGCCGACGCAGATTTTGTAATGGACGCCCTTGGTCTTGTGCATGAAGAGAATAAAATATTAATCACCTGTCTTATTTTAAACAACAAGGCGGAAGTGATTTTAGATATGCTGGTTTCGGAATTTGAATTTAATAAACCGAACACAGGCGTCGCGTATACGATACCTGTAGAAAAATTGTTATACTAACCGAAGGAGCTAAAAATGGATACCGGATCTGACATGAAAGTGCTGCACATTGTTGTTAACGCGGGACACACCGACGAAATCATGGATATTATACGCGAAGCCGGCGGCTCCGGCGGCACGATTATTCACGCCCGCGGCGAAGGCTCTCAGCACCGCGCTTTTCTTGGCATCACGCTTGACAACGAACAGGAGATCATCGTCTGCCTTGCCGATTTAAAAACCGCCGAAAGCATTATGGCTGACATTAAAGAAAAAGCAGGCTGGAAAACCGAAGTTCGCGGGTTATGCTACATGATGCCTGTGGAAAGGATTGTAGGGCTTAGACAGAACGAAGCGTAACAGTAAATCTTATATCATTATTATTGTTAATTACGCACTTAATTTTCAATGTCATATAACCCCTTCCATCTCTTCGCAAAACAAAGAAAAAACGTACATTGCGCTTTGCCCGTAAAGACCGGTGTTGTCATCGGAATAGCAAGCTCCAATGTGAGATTCATAAAAAAGTTTAAGCGCGTCATTTTCGGCACAATTAAAATGCTCCATGATAAGAGGTATAATCGTTTTAAGCGTTGCCGCTCTTATTGTTCCATGCGCCATTTTATGCCAGCTTTAATGATTCGTTATATTTTAAAAATGCCAATGATCTTTCTGTGCAAAAACAATATTGATTATTTGCATGCATAAAGACAAGTTTTTGTAACGCGAAATCCATAGGCATTAAACCGTTCACAACAGCCTGTACTGTTTCACCTACATCATCATTGGCAATTTTACCGTATACAATATTAAAATCATGTGTGTAATCAAGGTTTTTTCTGCAATTTATAACCAGTTCCAGCCAATCAATGGTATAATCATTAAAAATTTTACAATTCAACGATTGAATGCTATCCGCATTAAAATCATACATATTAAGTACAGCAGGTAAATTTCTAATCCGGCTTTGCCGCATAGCCCATTTCTCAGCCTGACTTCGGATATCCGTACAATAGAATCCATTGCCAAAATCACGGCTGGACGGCGATTTTCGAATTTCCGGTTTTTCTATTTTTTCTGTGCCGCCGTGATATAAAATCATTACTGCTTATTCTCCATTATTTGTTCGATATCATGAAGCACATAGTCGAATCCGTGACCATGCAGAATGTCATAGTCTTCATCAAGCATTTCAATAATACCGTTTTTTTCAAATAAAGAGTATGCTTCGCTGCTAAGTATTGATTTACGCTCTGCGTATAATTCTATACAGAATGTTTTAAATGAAAGACGGCTCATGGTTATAGTATATATCTGTTTTTGCTCTGGTCAAGTGAAGAATAATAACCTGTGTAAAATAATAAACTATTTTTTTAGAGCGTATACCCGGATATATTTTCTGGAATCCTGTCCCTTAATGCCGCAACACCCGATACTCTTTTAATAATTTTAAATAATCTTTCCTCTCCATCACCTCTCCGCCGAGACTGAGTAAGTGCGGAGTTGGCACCTGACAATCAATAAAACCAACGCCGTGTTCAAACATCGTTTTTGCAAGACTGAGAAGCGCGGCTTTTGACGCGTTTGGTTTTAAAGAAAACATTGATTCGCCGATGAATCCTTTTCCCATAAGCACGCCGTAGCAGCCGCCTGCAAGTTTGCCGTTATGCCAGCTTTCGGCGGAATGAGCCCAGCCGAGCTGATGCATTTCTGTGTACGCTTTTATAATGTCTTCGGAAATCCATGTGCCGCTCTGCCCCGGACGCGCTTTTTCCGAACAGCCGCGGATCACTCCTTCAAAATCTTTATCGAAGGTGATTTCAAAAACACCGCTGTTAAGAATTTTTTTCATGCTCGAAGAAACGTGCAATTTATCAGGGAAAATTATGCAGCGCGGATTGGGCGATTGCCAGATAACAGGGTCGCCGGGATTGTACCATGGGAAAATTCCCTGCTCGTATGCGGAAAGCAGCAGCCCCGGCGAAAGATTTCCCCCGACCGCGATGATGTCATCATCCCATTTTTCAGGATCGGGAAATTGATAATAATCCGTAACTTCAAGGCGAGGAAAATCTGGATCGGGACCGGGCCGAAAATTTGGCACTACACTTCCACGGTTTCTTGTGATACATGCGTACTTGATACGGATGTATCGCACGATACGTAAGTATCTCCCGATACTTGAGTATCTCTCGATACTTGAGTACCTCCCGACACCTGAGTATCGCAAACATCCATGCAGTAGTCTTCTCTCCAGTCGACTACCGCGCTGCCGCCTTCGCTCAGGCGGCCGAATAAAACTTCGTCAACAAAAAAGCTTTTAATTTTTTCTTCGATAAGTCTGCCGGCGTTTCTGGCGCCGAATTCTTTGCTGTAGCCTTCTTCGGCAAGATGATCAACGCAGGAACCTGTAACGGTAAGGGTTACGCGCTTTTCGGCAAGCTGAGCTGTAAAAGCGTCAAGTTCTTTTTGGACAATAGATACCATAATGTCGCGCGAAAGATGTCCGAAGCGGACAATCGCATCCAGCCTGTTGCGGAACTCGGGAGTAAAAAGTTTTTCCACAGCGTCATTAATGGCGTTGTCATCCTGAATGCGTTCTCCAAAACCGATTAACCCTTTGCCGATCTCTCTGGCTCCGGCATTGCTCGTCATTATCAAAATTACATTGCGAAAGTCAGCCTTGCGTCCCTGATTGTCCGTTAGCGTGGCGTAGTCCATTATTTGCAGTAAAATGTTAAAAATATCCTGATGGGCTTTTTCAATTTCATCAAGCAGAACGACGGCGTGCGGCTGTTTGCGGACTGCTTCTGTAAGCTGACCGCCTTCGTCGTAGCCGACATATCCGGGAGATGAGCCGATCAATCTGGACACTGTATATTTTTCCTGATACTCGCTCATATCGAAGCGAATCATTGCCACTCCGAGAATTTCCGCAAGCTGGCGCGCAAGTTCAGTTTTTCCTACGCCCGTCGGTCCCGCAAATAAAAAGTTCGCGACAGGTTTTCCTTCCGATCTGAATCCGGCTCTCGATCGCTTAACAGCTCTTACAACCGCGGCAACAGCTTCATCCTGACCAAAAACTTTCTCTTTCAATTTAGTTTCCAAATCTTTGAGTTTGTCTTTTTCGTTTTCGCCGACAGTCCTCTGAGGTATGCGCGCGATTTTTGAAACAACAGCTTCGATAACAGGAAGCGCGATTTCTACCTTCTCAATCTGCGCGTCCTGCACTGTCGATGATTTGTAAGCTTCTATGCGCGCGAAAGCTCCGGCTTCGTCGATTACATCGATTGCCTTGTCGGGCAGACGGCGCTCTGTGATAAATTGCGCGGAGAGGCGCACAGCGGTTTGCACAACTTCGTCGCTGTAGTGAACATGGTGATAATCTTCATACTTGGATTTAACTCCCATAAGTATGTCGACGGCGACTTCCTGAGTTGGTTCGTTTATATCGATCTTTTGGAATCTGCGCGAAAGAGCGCGATCTTTTTCAAAAAATTTGTTGTACTCTTCGTGAGTTGTAGAACCTATGCAGCGAAGCTTCCCGGAAGTTAGAGCTGACTTGAGCAGATTGCTTGCGTCGAGCGCGCCGCCTGAAACAGCTCCCGCTCCGACAAGAGTGTGAATCTCATCGATAAAGAGAATCGCTTTTTCTTTTTTAAGCATTTCTTCTACAACGCGTTTTATTCTTTCTTCAAAATCGCCGCGGTATTTTGTTCCGGCGACAAGGGCGCCCATATCAAGAGAATAGATGTTGAAATCTTTTAAAACAGGCGGCACGTTTCCGGCGATAATTCTTTGCGCTAGTCCTTCGGTTATCGCCGTCTTTCCTACGCCGGAGTCGCCGACATGAATCGGATTATTTTTCATTCTTCTGCAAAGCACCTGTATAGTGCGGGAAAGTTCTTCTTCTCTGCCGATAACAGGTTCAAGTTTGTGATCGCGCGCAAGCGCTGTCAAATCAATCGCGTAACGATCAAGCACAGCTTTTTTGCTGCCTTTTTTCTGTCCGTCAACATCATCGTCCGCAGTAGTTTCTTTTTTATCGGAAGATATAAAACCATCGCCGCCGTAACTGTGACTAAGCACATGTAAAAGTTCCAGCCGCTTGATTCCGGCTTTCCTGAGATAGTAACCGCTGTAGCAGCGTTCCTCATCATAAAGAGAAACTAAAATGTCGGCTACATCGATCATTTCCTTTTGAGCGGATTTACAATGGATTAAAGCGCGTTCAATAATATTGTGAAAACCAACAGTTTTTGTAGGCTCTCCCGAAGAAATGGGCATTTTTTGCTCAAAGAAAGTTTCCATGCCGTTTTTGATCTGTCCCAGATCTGCGCCGCAGGAAAACAATACTCCCTGTACTTCATCAAAAGCGAGGGCTGCATACAAAATATGCTCGGGTGTAAGATATTCATGCTTTCGCAATTTTGCCTCATTATAAG
>Ga0209755_10003783_pt1 | contig 18556 bp, 18 predicted proteins | sample TergutCo191P1_FD_187301 | JGI IMG/M metagenome (GOLD analysis project Ga0209755, IMG submission 187301) | Cornitermes sp. P1 segment gut microbial communities from Petit-Saut dam, French Guiana - Co191P1 (SPAdes) (version 2) | ecosystem: Host-associated > Arthropoda: Insects > Digestive system...
ATCCATTGATGTATATATAAAGCAAAAAGCGTGCCATCCAAAAAACGGCGTTTTTGCTTCAGAATCGCCGTTTTGATGTGTCCAAAAAGGTGTCTAGACACTGTCTAGACAGTGGTTTGGACAGATTTTTCCACCGCAATGCGGGCATTAGCCTCACATCACAGCGATTTGCTTTGATGCGGCTTCGGGCTTTCTTTGCAGAGTCAGCGTGAGAACGCCGTTTTCGCTTGAAGCCTGAATGTTTGAAGTATCCACTTCTTCGGAAAGATGAAATTCGCGTTCATAGTGAATTTCATCTTCGCCACGTTTGCGCATAGCACTCACTTTCAAAAGCGAACCTTCAACATTAACCTTTGTCTCTTCCTTGCGCACTCCCGGAATATCTATCTCCAAAGTGTAAATTCCTTTGTCTTCTACGAGATAGCTTTTAGGGCTTTGCGCATGATTTTGCGTTTGCTCGTTTCTGGCGTAGTCCATTAGCGAATCAAACACACGGCTCAGGTTGTGAACCGGCGAGTAAGTTGTGAGATTCATAATTGCCTCCTTGTTAGGTGTCTCTGCTTATAATAAAAGCAAATTCTGTGCCAATCGCAAAAGCGGCGTTTTTGGGCTGAAATTGAGGTTTATGGTTGCTTTGTGTTGCAAAATTGAATTAAATTTTGCAACAGTAGAGATTAATTTTTAAACATTCTAGAGCCTTTTTCTATATTTACAATATAATATGTATTTCACTTGTCAAGTCTATGGGCAAAGTCGTTAGGTATAAAATTGGCGAAGTGCCAAAGCCTTCCAAAAAGGATTGGGCTAGGGTAAAAGCCATAAAAGATAAGGATATTGATTTTTCGGACATCCCGGAAATAACTGATTTTTCCGAATTCCATTCTTATTCCAAACGGGAATTCTACAAACCTGTAAAAAAGACTATAACATGCAAATTGGATATGGATATTCTTGCGTGGTTAAAAGCCGATGGTAAAGGTTATCAAACTAGACTCAACAACATTTTGCGAAATTATATGCAAGTTCAGTTTGCAAAAGACAGTAAGAAACCTAAATGGAATACAAAAAAATCGTCTCCAAAGTAATAGATAACCGAGTTTATGCAGTTATTCGTTGAAAAAAAACATTCTTAATGGTTAAGACCCAAGTTTTATTCTTGGGTCTATAACCCCGTACAACAAATCGCTGAATAGCCTTCCCAGCATCGCCATAAAACAGGAAAGCACAATTATTCCTAAAACAACATTGTAATCTCTATGCACCATAGCATTGTAATATAAAAGCCCCATTCCGTCTATATCAAAAACTTTTTCTATTAAAAGCGCGCCTGCAAACATAAGCGTAAAAATTTCGCTCATTCTGGTTGCAAGCGGAAGCAGCGCATTTCTCAGAGCGTGCTTGAACAGAGCCTCTTTGAATGAAAGCCCTTTTGCAAGCGCAGTGCGCATATAATCTTTGTTCAATTCTTCCAAAACGGAGTTTTTCATTAAAAGAGTCAGGAATGCAAACTCTGCCAAAATATAACAAAGAAACGGCAAAAACAAATGGTGCGCCAAATCAAAAATTTTTCCGGCAAAAGACAAACTGTAAAAATTATCTGATGTCAAGCCACCCAGAGGGAACAAGTCCAAAAAAGAACCGCCTGCCAAAAACACTATCAGCAAAATGCCAAGCGCATAGCCGGGCACAACATAGCCGGAAAACATAATAGCGCTTGTTGCAGAATCAAACTTTGAGCCGTTCTTTACCGCCTTTGCAAGCCCCAAAGGAATACAAACCATATATGAAATAAAAAATGATGTTATTCCAAAAAACAGAGAAACGGGAAACCTTGAAGATATGACTTTCCATGCAGACTCGCCATAAGCAAAACTGTTTCCGAAATCCAAATGTAAAACCTTCCACAGCCACGTGAAATAACGTTCCATAATAGGCTTGTCAAAACCAAAATAGGTTTTTATTTGCTCAATTTGCTCCTGTGTTAAAGCCTGCGAACCTCCTTTCATATTCGCTGCGCTTTGTGCTTTTGAAATCATTTCTTCAACAGGGCCGCCAGGCACAAGCTGAACGAGCAAAAAACACACAAGAGAAATTCCAAACAAGGTTGGAATCATAAGCAAAAGTCTTTTGGCTATGTATTTATGCATGAAGGAGAAATATATAAATTTATATATTACCAATATGCTTCAAAAATTAGAAATACCCGTGCCGGATGACTTTCACATTCACCTAAGGCAAGGCGAAGCCTTGGCAAGCTACGCAAAGACCGTAAGCGAGCAGTTTGGGCGTGTGCTTGCAATGCCTAACACGGAGCCACCGGTGAATTCGCCGGAAGCTGTGAAAAAATACAAAGAGGAAATTCTTTCGGCTACACCGAATTTGGATGTTTTGCTCACTTTCAAGCTGAACAGGAATTATGCAGAGCAGGAACTTTTGGCAATGCGGGAAAACGGTGCTGTAGCCGGAAAATACTACCCTTTAGGCGTTACCACAAACAGCCAGGATGGGGTTTCAAAAATTGAAGATATGTTCCCTACAATATCTCTTATGGAAAAGCTCGATTTTGTTCTGTGCTTGCACGGCGAAGAACCAGGCGATTTTTGCCTGGACAGAGAAAGGGGATTTTTAAAACACCTTGAAAAACTTTGCAAAACATTTCCGAAATTACGCATTGTTCTGGAACACGTGTCGAGCAAAGAAGCGGTGGAGTGCGTTAAAAGCTTGCCGGATAATGTTGCCGCAACCATAACCGTTCATCATTTGATTTTAACACTGGATGACATTATAGGAGATTCTCTTAAACCACAAAACTTTTGCAAGCCCTTGCCGAAAACTCCACCGGATAAAACTGCTATTAGAAACGCCGCTTTTAGCGGCAGCAAAAAATTCTTTCTGGGAACAGACAGTGCTCCTCACGCTCTGGAAAAGAAAGCGTGTTTGTGCGGAGCCGCAGGCGTTTATTCGGCTCCGGTTGCAATTCCTGTTTTAATAGAAGAATTTGAGAATGAAAATAAACTTGATTTGCTTTCAAATTTTATTGCAGGCTTTGGAGCGGATTTTTACAAAATTCCACGCCAAGCAAAAAAAGTTGTTTATGTGAAAAAAGAATGGAGTGTTCCGAAAATAATAGACGGAGCAGTGCCTTTGCGAGCCGGAGAAACTCTTAAATGGAGCCTTAGCGGCTAGATATGTGCTTTTTCAAGTACATTTTTTTATTGCCTCTCGGCATTTTTGCTCTTGAAATACAGCGCGATTTTCACGACTCGTTTATTTTCACAGATAAAGTTGTGAACATGAACAAAATTCCCTGCAAAAACGATATTCTTTTTATGCCGGAAAAATCTTCTTTTTTCGGCGAGGCAGAAACGCCAGGAGTTCCTTACAGAACTTATGTTATTGCAATTCCGAATTCCACGCCTCCGAGCGTGCAAATTGAAAATCTGAAAAGCGAAACGCTTTCGGGCAATCCTTGCGGAGAGCGAGCACATTCTTTGAAAATAGGTGAGCCTTATTTAAAAGATAATTTATGGAGAGTTAAGGTTAATGTTCCCTTGGTTTACTCAACAGGTGCTTCATGGAATGTGCGAAAATATTTTAGAGTGAAAATAAATTTCAACGGCAGCGCAAGCGGATATTCCGTTAGCAAAAGAGCGCTTATGACAATTGACAACAAAGCAGGCGCAAACAAATTTGGGATAAAACAAATTGCAAGCCGCCCTGCGGTGTTAAAAAAGCCAGGTGCCGGCATAGACTGGCTTTTAAGGATTGGCATTGGCACAACGGATTTATCTGCAAGCGCAGACGGAATGTATGCGCTTCCTTTTGACAGTTTGAAAAAAGCTATGAAAGCTATAGGAAAAGAAAATGAAATATACGGAATTAAAATTTCAGAGTTAAGGATTTTCGGTGCGCCGCCAGATACTTTGCCGGAGCTAGTCGGTGAAAAAGTTTTCCCGAATATTCACGAAATTCCTATTCAGGTAAAACAAGGAAAAAGCGGCAGCAGCGATATTTTTGACAGCGGTGATTCCATTGTATTTTTCGGTTATGGAACATCGCTTTGGAAGCGTAGCAATTCCGAAAGTGGAATGGATTATTATTTTTCACATTCACCGTATAGTTTTTATCAGTATTTTTATTTGGGTGCAAACGGAACGGGAAAAGAACTTAAATACAACAAAAAAAGCTCAAACGGCGCAAGAGATATAGAGTGGAAAAAATACGCTCGTTCGGAAAAAGATTTGCTTTTGCGTGATCACTTTTTTCCTGATAATGATTTGGAAGAAAACACCGGAAAGGAATGGTTTTGGTCTTGGGGAAAGTCAAGTGTATCTGATTTTCAAGAATCCGTTAAAAACTTAAACGGACTTGTTGGTGATTCTATATGGATTGGCGTGTCGTTTATCCCAAGGCGTTCTGTAAGTGGAAGTCCGGAATTTTCTTCAAAACCTTTTAAAGAAAGAATGAAAGACATAAAATTTAATTTTTCCTTTCAGAATCAACAACTTTTAGATGCAAGTATAAAAGACACTATTTTGGGCGGAACATTTGTTTTTGCAAGCAGAGGCGCTCGAAAAGGAACGGATAATTCTTACAAACTGGATGTTTCATCCGGCTCGCAAAACGACAGATTCGACGGATTGTCTGTTGCATACAAATACGACCCGCTTTCAAGCAAAGGAGACGAGTGGCTGTTTCCCGGCAAAGAGAGCGGCACAATTAGAATTCCCGTTCCAAATGACATGGAACTTGTGAAAATGGAAAATTTTATTCCTATGGGAATTATAGAAGCAGATGGCAATTATGCAAGCGATGAGATTTTGCAAAATAGCGATGTTAAATATTTTTTGCATAAAAAAAACAGCTATAAAAAACCGAATTTCATAGAGGCTATTCCAAGCAGACACTCGGTTTCTAACCCATTTGACATTCCGAAAAAAACCGAGTACATAATTTTAACATCAGAAACCATGCGAAACGAAGCTTTAAAATTAAAGGAATTCAGAAACAGCGGACTTGCTCCGGTAAAGTATGAAACAGAAGTTGTGTTGGTAGAAGATATTTATATGTATCATGGAGCGCAACCTTCTCCGGTTGCAATTAGAGATTTTTTAAGATATGCAAAAGATAATTACGACGTGAGATATGTTTTGCTTGCAGGGAACGGGCATTACGATTACAGAAAAATTCGGCAAGGATTGAAAAGCAACATAATTCCGCCTTATGAAGCAGAAGACATGTCCACAGATGATTTTTTCGCAATTTTAGGCGAAGGAGAAAACGTGAGATTCGGAAAATACGACTTAGCCTTGGCAATAGGGCGAATCCCGGTTTCAAATACAATGGAATTTGATAATTACGTTCAAAAAGCTAAGGACTACGAAACTGTTAAAACTATGGATAACGGAATTTGGCGAAACACTATTATTTTCAATGCAGATGATGCCATGCAAGGTTCTGTTATTGACAAAGTTCCGGGCCATACAACGCAAATGGAACAAACAGCGAAACTTGTGAATTCGCTTTCGCAGGAACAAGGTTTTGCTATGGAACTGCGGAAGATTCCCCTGCTTCAATATGAAAAAGACGGCAACAATAGAAAGCCGGAAGCCGCCAAGGAATTGCAGCTTCGTTTAAATCAAGGCGCTCTCTTCACATTCTATTACGGGCATGGAGGGGCTGCGCAATGGGCAGATGAAGATTTGTTAAACACAGGTTCTCTGAGCGGATTGTCCAATAAAGATAGATACACAATTTTAGGTTCTTTTTCTTGCATGGTTGCCCGTTTTGATGATGTGGCTGCAACAAGTCTTTCCGAAGCATTCGTGACTGCGAAATCAAAAGGAGCTATAGCCTCAATAGGAGCGCTTCGTATGAGTTTTCCGTTTTACAACCAAAATTTAGCAGAAAAAATTTTATCTCAGGCTCTGTTTACCGAAAACATTTCTTCAATAGGCGAAGCTTTTTTAGAAGCAAAAAAACAAACTCCATCTTTAAGCTATTCTGCGCTGAGATACAATAACGAAAGATATGCGCTTTTGGGAGAGCCGGTTTTGAGTATGCCAAGGCAAGAAATAATGCTAAAATTAAATGATGTGCCGGATACGATTCAGGCTTTGCAAAAGCTCAAAATTTCCGGCACGGCTTTAACGCAAACAGGCATTGTGCGCATGCAAGTTTTAGAAGGTGAAAAGCAGAGATCTCTTTCGCAAAGTTTGGGGAACGGAGAGTTTTACACTGCGAATATAAAAATTGCCGGCAGCACTATTTACAATGAAGAATTGAAAATAACAAACGGAAAATTTGAAACCGAATTTATAACTCCGCGTAAATTATCGCTTGGCGACACTTCTGCGCAAATAAGGCTCTGGGTTTACCAACCTGGAGAAGGCAAGATTGGGAGAATGGCAAAAAACGGAATTACTCTGTTTGGAACATCTCCTGATGCGGCATTGATTAAAGACTATTCTCCGCCGAGCATAAAAATTTACCCGTGCATGCGTTCCGGAATAGCGGCTCCTTTTGAAGAAAATGCACGTGTTAGTTTGGAGATACCGGCATGCCTGGACATAGTTATAGAAGATTCCACCGGCATAGATTACAGAGAAGAAGCAGATGAAGGCATTTCTTTTGAAGTAGTTGGCACTCCGCCGTGGCATCCTTGGCCGTTCTCCGAGCAGACAGGCAGGCGTGCCGTTGCAAGAATGAATTTTACAAATTCTTATGAAACAGGCGAATATGTTTTCAAGGTTCATGCTCAGGATATTTTAGGCAACACCGCTGTTCGCTCAATGCGAATTTCGTTAAATCGCGAAAACAAAGAAGGTTTGGCAGATGTGTTCAATATACCCAACCCTATGAAAAGAAACGGAACAACATTTTATTTCAAAGATTTATCCGGCGACAGGCCAGGCAGGCCAAACAATATCCGTATAAAAATTTTCGACCAAAACGGAAAACTAGTGAAAATCATAGACAATGCGATTTCCGGCGTTACACGCTGGGACGGAAAGGACTCAAAAGGCAAAATGCTCGCAAACGGGCTTTATCATTACGTTGTGCAAAACACGGTGCAACCATTAGCGGAAAACGGAAGCAAAAAAACTTTCGAGAAAAAACAGAAACTGGTTATTAGCCGTTAGCTCTCCACAATTTTGCCAAATAAGCCTGCTCGGTTTGCCCAGGCGTTGGAAACAAAACCGCAGTTGCGTTTAGCAAATGCAAATCCATAATGGTCGAATAACCGCTACGGCACATAATCATGCGGCTTGCCAAAATTTTTTCCCGTAAATCTTCTGCGGATAAATGATTAAAAACTTGAAACGGCAAATCGATAGTATCCGTTTCACCCGGAAGCCCTCGAATCAAACAATGATTGCCGGGATTGTCGGATAAAAATTTAATCATAAATTTTTCAAACCCGGTTCTATGTGGTTCCGGCCCTGAAATCAACGCTAGAATATCGATATCCTTGGTTTGCGATGTAGGATGAGAGACATAAGGCAAGCGTGAAAGCGGACCTATGTATTTTATTTTTTCGCTTTTGTACGAAGGGTGGCTTAGTTTGCCGGCTAGCCCTGGAAACTTTTCGTAATCGGGAACCCATATTTCATCGAAATTTTTCATTATGCTTTTGTGCCACGCTTCTCCGAATCTTTCAAAAAGCGTAAAGGCTTTGGGGAAAGCTATTCGCAATTGATGCGTTATATATACGGATTTTATTTTTTTATTAAAAAAGCCAAAACGGTTATCGCTTATAACAAGCGTGTATTTTTGTTTTTCGCAAAGTGATGAGAGCCATTTGTTTTCTTCTTGCATTATTTTTTTTATATGCGGAATTTTGCTGAAAAGCCAAAACGGCATTTGCCAGCCGTGCTTTGGATATTTTATGCCGTAAGCAGGAGCCTCGTGCCAAACCAGGTTCGGAAATTCCTGTGCGAAATATGTTTTGTGGGCTATAGAGCTTGCGATTTCAACTTCTGCGCCGCGTTCCAAATATAAACGTATCAAAGCAGTTGAACGTGTAGCGTGGCCTAAACCCCAATCTAACGGAGATATTATTATTTTCTCACTCATTCGTCCTCTAGGAGAGAGCTGAATTCTGCTTTCAATTCTTTGTTTTCAGGATACAAAACAAAAATTTTTTCTATGGTTCTTTTGGCATCGCTAATGCGTTTTTTCTGAACATATTCGTGCACAACATTTTGCAATCCGTAAACGGCCTCCTTGTTTCCTCTTCGCCCCGCAAGCAAGTAAGCATCTTCTGCCCTGTCTATCCATTCGGTTTCAAAAGCCAGGTTGCCCAAAAAAATTGCAGCATCCGTGAAGCTGGAATCCATTTGTATCACTTGGTTTAAAACATCTATTGCAAGGTATGGTTTTTGGTCTTCTGCAAGGCAATCGGCCAGTTTGTAAAGCAGTTCCTTGTCGTTTGGTTTAACGGCAAGTGCTTCTCTGTAAGCAGCAATACTTTCAGAAAAGTTCTTATTCAATCGGTGAATATCGCCTAGATATATGAGAAAATCCGTTTCCTCGGAATTTTTTGCATAAGCATCCCTAACGAGAGCGGCCGCAATATCAAATTCTTCCAGCGCAATATGAAGTTCACTTTGTTGATAAACAAGCGAAATATCTAAAGAATCTATTAGCCGGGCTTTTTCCAAAGCCAGCAAAGCCCCTATGTTGTCACCCGTTTTTTGATAAGCTTCCGATAAATAAATCCAAGCAGAAACATTTTCCGGATCTAAGCTTAAAGCCCTGCGATATGTCGCAATGCTTTCCGGATATTCGCCGATTCTGTAAAGCACGGCTGCCAAGTTAGCAAGCGCAGGCGCAAAGTCTCCATCTGAAAAGTTCACCGCTTTGCGGTAAGCCGCTGCTGCTTCCGGCAGCTTGTCCAGTTGAAAAAAACTGTTAGCCGTGTTGAAACTTGTAGCCGTAGGGTTTGCGCCCCTTTCTTCCGCTTTGCGATAAAGCAAAATAGCCTGCGCATAACGCCCGTTGTTGTATAGAGCGTTAGCTTGGCTCAATATTTGCTCTGCAGATTGAGTTTGCGCATATATCGCCGACGCAAGGAATGCAAACAAAAATGTTAGTTGAGAGGCTTTCATACGCTTTATTTCACCCTCAAAGATGTATTTGAGGAATGTAAAAAAATCCCATGAATGTGTGCGATGGCAATGCCGTAATTTGTTATGGGCACTCCCTGTGTTTTTGCTTCTTCTATTCTTGACAGAACATATTTGCGATTAAACATACAGGCTCCGCAATGAATAATCAAGTTATATTTGGTTAAATCTTTCGGAAAGTCTGTGCCGCTAACAACCGTTATGGACATATCTCCGAATTTTTTCCTTAATAAATTTGGAATTTTTACCCTTCCTATGTCTTCACTTTGAGGGGCGTGAGTACAGGCTTCCGCAATTAAAACGTGCGAATCTTTTGTTAAGCTGTCAATAGCTTTTGCTCCGGCTAAAAAAGTTTCAATGTCGCCTTTATATGCGGCAAAAAGCACGGAAAAAGAAGTTAGCAGGCTTTCGCTTGGTTTTTTTTCAGATACGGCCTTAAAAGCCTGTGAATCGCAAATTATTAAACTAGGAGCCTTTTTCAATGCAGCTAATGTTTCATCCATTTTATCTGTTGTGCAACTGATAACAATGCATTTTTTATCCAGCAGTTCACGAATGGTTTGCACTTGTGGCAAAATAAGCCTTCCTTTCGGCGCTTGTATATCTTGAGGCATAACAAGCATAACCGTATCGTTTTCCTTGGCCAAATCTCCTGTTATTTCTATTTCCTTGTCGTTTGGATACTTTTCAATTATTGCGTTTCTCAATTCTTCAATGTTATGCTTTTTCAATGCATTTACAACAATAGCTCCTCCCGGAATTTTTGAAACAATTTCTGCGGCATTGTTATTTTCCATATCATTTACAACAGCAATAACCTTAACATTTTGCTCTTCAAAATTCCGTATCCATGAAATGCCTTTCTCTACATCAGTATCGGCAAAAAGGACAATCGCCATATCGGTTTTTTTTGTTATTTCTTGGGTTCTCTCAAGGCGCATGGCTCCTAAAGAACCGGCATCATCGAAACCGGCGGTGTCTATAAAAACAACAGGCCCAATGCCGGTTATTTCCATAGCTTTGTAAACAGGGTCGGTCGTGGTTCCTTTTTCTGCAGAAACCAGCGCAACTTCTTGCGAAGTGAGAGCATTCAATAATGTTGATTTGCCGCTATTAACCTTGCCGAAAATGCCTATATGCACTCTGGATGCGCGAGGAGTTGAAGTGCTCATATTAAAAATCCAAATATTTGACATACAAATTCTTATCATTATTCTTAAATTCGCTTGAGATAATATTTTCTTTTATGCCATAATCTATTAAACGCATAAACAATCCGTCTGCGTTGTTCTTTTTTGAAAAGTGATACAGGTTCCACAGGTATGACTGAACGGAATTGCTGCGGCAAATTCTATTGATTTCATATTTTATCACAACAAATTCTTTATAGCTTATGTTTTTCATGTCATATAAATAGCATATAAAATCGGCGAATGAAAGCAGTTTGTCAATTTGAAATTCCAGTTCGGATTTTTGGAAATCTTTTGAGTACCAACTCGGATTATATTCAATTGTGTACATAGCCTTTGCCATATTTTCATCGAATCTGAGAGTGTTGAGTATCTCTTTCAAAAACTCAGATCTTCGTATTTTTATGGAAGATCGCCATTGATACAACGCAAATACGCCACCAATAGCCATCAATACCAAAGTTGTTAGCGTTAGGCAATTTTCTACAGTCCAATTCTGAAAGAGGTTCATATATTTGACCCCCAATGGCTAGCTATGCCAAAGTCTAAAGCCCTATTTGGAGTTATGATTTTCGGCGTTTCAAAACGAGTATTTGTTCCGTGATAAAGGAGCATGGTAGTAAGGTAGAAAAATACAAGCTTATTTTTGTGGCAAAATCCAAGAAATATGCCTTTTTCTCATTTAATTACTATATTTGCAAAATGAAAGTTATCCTTATTATCTTCTGCTTTGCTCTTGCAGCTTTTGCACAAGAAAAACAAGAGGAACATGAAGAACATGAAGAACATGAAAACTTCACTACAAGGCAAAGGTTTGGAACTTGGGGATTAAATACTATAGTTCCGGGTTTGGGTTCCATTGTCATTATGGAAGATTGGGTTGGAGCACGGAATCAATGGGTTTTATTCGGTATAGGAGCTGGGTCATTGTGGCTTTTGGCAGCTAAGGGAGGTGTAGATACTGGGCCTAGTAGTTTTGACATTGGAGGAGCTATTCTTTTTGTGGTCGGACCAGTTTATTTGGGGAAATATTTTGTATATAATATTACTCGTTCTATTTATTACAACAAGCCACAAAATACAAATGATTATAAAGATTTTACTAACGGACAAAGGCTTGGAACTATGGTATTAAATATAATTCCAGGTTTAGGTTCCGCTGTTATTATGAAAGATTGGGAGGGTGCCGGAGCGCAATGGTTTTTTACGGGCTTTGCACTAATAGGCTTTACTTTAGATTCTAAAGATCGAGCTAAAGGCTATTTAGTATTTTTTTCCGTTTTGAATATTTTATATAACATTAACCGTTCTTCAACCTATAGCAAGCCCGTAAATTTAACGCTTGACAAATATGACGGCTTTCATTTATCCGTTTTGCCAAATAGGCGTGGCGAAATTATGCCATATTTGCTGTTTAATAAAGCGTTTTAAATTATTTTAGCACTACTTTTTGGAACCCAAAATCCCTTTCACTTACCTGGCCTTAATGTCGATGTTGCTCCCGCATTAACATTTCCTTCAAGTATGTCGATTACTGCTTTTTTCAAATCGTCATACTTAAAATCATCGTTAAAGCCAATAGGAAAAGTAAAGTGTGAATTGCCTTTATACATACAAAGAAGATATTTTTTCCCGCCAGATTCTGCCGAAAATGGAGAGTATTCTGTTAGAATTGTAAATTCAAGATTATCATCTTGGTCTAATACATGGAACAAATGCTTAATGTAAATATCTTTCTTGTTTCCTTCTTCAAATCTCTCATACGCCAGAATTGACTTGCCTTTCAATTTGAATTGGTCAAAGATGAACCTGTCTTCTAATTTGCTGCCCTTCAATTCTCCTTTTTTATGAGCTTCGTATAACTTGTCTTTGTACTGTTTTGCCTTATTATACTCTTTTCTATGATAATTAATGATAACGAGTTTAGCGTATGAATTATAATCTTTTGGATTCAACTTGATAAGCTCTAAAAACATTGGCTCTGCTTTATCATAATTCTCTTTTAATGATTCAAATATTCCAATATTAAACAGTACGTTTGTATATAAATATGATTTTTCGGAGATTTTTTCTTTTGCAATATAATACGCTTCTAATGCCTTGTCTTTTTCATTTAAGTCGGAATAAATTTCTGCTAACCTTATATATGCTATATCTGGACATTCATCTTGTTCCGTAGCCTTTTTATAGGCTTCAAGCGCAAGGTCTTTTTTGCCAAGCTCGTTGTAAGAATATCCAAGCTTAAAATAAGAGTTTGCATGGTTTGGATTGAGGCTGATTGTTGTTTGAAAGCTCTTTATAGCTTCGTTGTATTTATCCATAAACATTAATATTGAAGCTTTATAATAATGTGGTGCAGGATCTTTGGCATCTTTGCTTATGGATAAATCCATAAATTTAATACTATTGCTGCCATCTTCTTTCTCATAATATGCAAGCCCTATATAATACAAAGATTTTGCGGAATAGTCTTTAGATTTTGAGGCGTATTGCTCAATTATCTTGTCGTGCTGTTCACTGTCCGATAAAGCCTTTAACTCATCGGCTATTTTGTCTTGAGCAAAAACCGCCAAACTGCAAATTACCAAAATTAATGTTATCTCCTGTAGCCACCTGCTAGGGGCTTGCTTTGTGCTGTGATAAAGGAGCATAGTGATAAGGTAGAAAATAAATGTTGTATTCGGTAGCTATATCTGGTAAAATTTCTCGCCAAGAGATTTTCTTAACTTTTTATCAAATGTAAAAGCATTATATCCTTTAATTTTAGCGTAACCGTCTATTAAACAATCTACAAAATCTAATGTTGAGCTAGCATAAACATCGCAGGCATAACAGACAACATCTCTTTCCAAAAGCATAGATTTTTTGATTTTTGCGAAGTCTTTTATTTCTTCGCAAATGGCTTCTCTATCAAAAAAATAAACCTTGTCCAAAACAAAAACGGCTTCCGTTATTACTTCAACAGGAACAATGCAATTAGCATCGGATATAATTTGGCTAGCCAATTCTGACTGCTCTTTATCATCGTTTAGCAAAAATCTTAAAACTACATTTGTATCTATAATTACTTCTTCTAAGTTTTCCATTTTGCTCCATTATCAGCTACATGTGTTGCCCAAGCATTTTGTTCCAGTTTGTAACGAATCTGTTTATTTTCTTCGCTTTCATTTCCGTCAATCATTTCTTGTGCATTGAAACCTAAGTTCTTTTCCTCAGCTAAACTTTTCCTTAAATGCTTGTCTAAACTATTATTATGCTTTTCTCTAAATTTTTTGATATTTTCCTTAACATTCTCAGTTTGCTGTTCAGATTTTACAGGATAAAGAAATGTTATTGCTACTGCATATTTCTCAGCCAGCAACACAGGCTCATCTGTAACAATAGACTTTCCATCATAAATCCCTTTAACCGCAAACATAAAAACTCCATAAAATATTGAGAATAATATAGAAAATTACCTCTTCATAAAAACAACCAAAATCCCAGCTGCCACAAGTGACAAGCACGCTCCAAAAACAAAAGGCACAGCAGCCCCAAACGATGTCCAAAGCACGCCTGCAATCACGCTCGCAGGGAGCAACGCAACTCCGGCAATGGTGGAATGCAATCCGAGCATAGTGCCCTTCAACTCCTGCGGCGAAGCTTCCGCAACAAAAGCACGCTCAACGCCGGTTATCATAGCGGTATAAACGCCGTAAAGCACAAACATCGCTATAATCCCTTCTGAACTATCCGCAAAAGCAAAACCGAGATAGCACAATGCAAATGCGATATAACCTGGAACTAGCAAATTTTTGCGGCCAACTTTATCAGAAAGTTTTCCAAGCGGCATGGCTAAAATAGAAGCGACTAGAGTGTAAACGAAGTAGAGCAAAATCACATTTACATCGTCAAAGCCAACAGACTTTGCTCTTAGCAAAAGAAAAGCGTTGGATGAATTCCCGAGCGTAAAGATAAAAACCACAAGCAAATAAAGTTTAAGCTGTCCATCCACTTTGCTGACATTTTTCCAAAAAGGCTCACGCTTTTTTACAGGAGCTGGCACATTCTTTTGCGTTATAAAAAAGAACATGCAAAGCCCAAGAATAGCTGGAATTATGGAAATTGCAAATAAATTTTTGTAGTCATAATCTCCGCTGAAAGAGCGTATAATAAAATATGTTATAAGAATGCCAATCGCCGAGCCGAGCATATCCAACGCTTTATGCAACCCAAACGCTTTGCCCATATTTTCCTTATCAACGCTTTCGCTAACCATAACATCGCGCGGAGAAGTGCGAATACCTTTGCCGATTCTGTCCACCGCACGAGCGCCCAATATGCCAATCCACGAAGTAGCGAAAATAAGAACCAGCTTGTAAAAAATCCCCGTTGAATATCCCAAAAACGCAATCGCTTTTTTCTTCTGAAATTTATCCGTAAGGTATCCGCTATAAACTTTGAGCAAACTGGCCAAGCTTTCTGCAATGCCTTCGATTATTCCCATTAGTGCTGGTGTTGCGCCCATTGACATAAGATATAGCGGAATAAGCGGATACACCATCTCCGTGCTGATGTCTGTGAAAAAACTGATTAGCCCCAAGAAAAAAATATTGCGCATGGTGAACCCTGTGGGGAAAAATAGAATTTGTAAGGGAATTTAGAAAATTTCTATATTAAACACGGAGGTAAAAATGAGCAGGATAAAATTTCTTTTCGTGTTGATAGGCCTAGCGCTTATTTTGGTTTTAGGGGTTGTTAGCTTCAATACCAGTACATCAAGTGGCAATGGTTCGTCAACTTATCTTCCGGAGGCTGATACCACCGCTATTTTCTTGAAAGGAACAACGGCAGAGTTTATAGGCAAGAATGTCAATATTGTAAAAAATTCTTATTACGGAACAATAGTTGAGATCACCGGTAGCGGAATCTATGTTATTCAAGGTTCCTTAAACAGGGGCTTTATCTCCGTGTCTAAAAAAGGTCTTGATGTTACTATTATTTTGAACGGAGCCAATATAATTAGCAGAAACTACGCCGCATTGACAAGCTTGGAAAAATCCAATGTCACTGTGGTGCTTGCGGAAAACACAACAAATTCTCTACTTGATGGCAGCAATGACGGTTCGGCAAGCAACAAATATTACCACACATACAATAACAAAAAACATCCGAATGCAACCCTGCTAGTGCGCGGCTATTTGACAATCAAAGGTTCCGGCAAGCTTATGGTAAGCAGCAAATATCACAATGGAATAAGAAGCCGTGCCAAGCTTAAAATTGAAGATGGGGAAATAGAAATAAATGCTGCGAAAAATGCTGTGAAAGGCAATAACGCAATTGTTATTTCCGGCGGCATATTCAATATTGTGAGCGGCAACGACGGAATTCAGGCTTCGACAACGCTGACCATCAACAATGGAGTGTTTAACATAGATAGCGGAGACGATGCCATTCGTGCCCAAAATCGCTTGACCATAAATGGCGGAAACATAAATATAACGAAATGCTATGAAGGGCTGGAAGCACACGATATAGATTTGAATGGTGGCTTTGTGAAAATAAAATCTTCAGATGACGGAATAAATGTTTCTGGTGGTTGGCGAGTTGGCGATGTTGAAGAGGTTATAGACGGAACGCTTACCATAACCGGCGGTGAATATTACGTGGAGGCTGGAGGCGATGCGGTGGATTCCAACGGGCATATTTTAATGTCCGGCGGCACGGTTGTCGCATTCGGGCCAACCGATACCAGCAGCACGGACCGTTCCGTGGACTTTGACCGTACCTTTATTGTGACAGGCGGTTTGCTGCTTGGCCTTGGCTACACCACAGACAAGATGCAAGCTCCTGCTTTATCCGATTCTGCGCAACACGCTTTTCTTGCCGAAATTGCTACTGTGCCAGCAGGCTCGCTTATCAACGTATCATCGGATTCCGGCACGGAAGTGTTGACAATCAAAACTTTAGGCAGCACAAGAAGCTTACTTGTCAGCAGCCATCTTCTTGGCAAGGGTGTCTATAAAATCTCGGCCGGAGGCACACATTCCGGTTCTGCAAATGCCATGGGATTGTATGAAGGCGGGGTTTACTCCGGCAGTTCTGTTGTAGCCAGTGTTTTTGCAAGGATTTATTGATATGAAATACAAAATTTTGGTTCTTTTATGCGCAATTGCTTTGAACTCGTGCTTCAAAAGTCCGTGTCCCGAGCAATCTATATGTTTTGTTGACGGCGTATGTGGAGGTGAACCGTCGGATAAATTCTATAGATATGAAAATTGTAAATTAGAGAATTCGGGTACTATTTACCCATGCCAAATGAATCTTTCTCTAGTCCATGAGCTTGTTGATTTATTCGGAACGGATACTGAAATTGTGGAAGATATTAAAGGAGGGGGTTTTTGCGATCGTTTTTCAAATACAGAACGTCCTTTTTGTAATTCTTCCAACCCTCAAAATGGCTGCGATACTATTAGCGTTAAAACAAGAATTTCTGAGATAACTGGATTTTCTTATATTGTCATTAGAAATGAGGATTATAAGAGATGGGAGATTACAGGCAGTGGCCCTTGGGTACAATGAAAAATTCTATGCTGGGTATTAATATGAAATACAAAATTTTGGTTCTTTTATGCGCAATTGCTTTGGCTTCATGCTTCAAAAGTAAAAATTCCAACAATGATTTTCCAGGCAAGGAATGTTTTGTTGACGGCAAATATGGAAGTGAACCCTTAGCTAAATTCCATAGATATAATGAATGCATATTAAAAGATAATGATTTGAAAATTATTTATCCTTGCCCAATGAATTCTTCTCTTGTATATGAGCTTGCTAATTTATTCGGATCGGACAGTACAGTTGTAAAATTGATTGGAGGAGGTAGTCTTTGCGATGAACATTTGCTTAATCAAAAACGCAATCGTTATTGTAGTTTTTCCAACCCTCAAAATGGCTGTGATACTCTTAATGTTTGGGCACAATTAATTAATAATGACTTATATAATGTATTTTTTTACACGGTCATTAGAAATGAGAATAAATGGGAGATTATAAACAGTGGCCATTGGGAATATTGAAATTTCAATGTATAGAATCATGGTAAATGTACTATTCTTGATTATGTGCTATACTGCCATTGCTTGGTCGTCAGATTATTGGTGTTTTTCATCACACGCCAACTTTTCTCTTCTTAATGATAGTAGGTGGAAATTAGCACGCGAAATGGAGCTTCATTATTTAATAAATAATACATCTCAAATAAAAGGAGGACACTTTGAATATGTAAATTCTGTTGATGCAATTTTTGAGAAATACAAATCTTTAGAATGGTGGAAAGAGGGAGGCACTTTTATATCAGTAAATGATTATGATAGAAAATTATCTTATACATTTGGAGTGAATAAAAATCAAGATACTTTAACAAGTGATACTTCAGTATTTAAGGATATATTTAATAAACCATCTTATTGTTTATCTTTTGACAACAAAAATATATCTTTTTATAACCCGACGAATAGGGAAAAAGTTGCTCTTCCATACAAGTTATTATCTCAGACAACTGTGGATGATGTCTTGGTAAAAAGCTATCAAGTAGAATGCAATAGAAGCATTTGGGAAATTTCTGTCAGAGATTCCGTGTTAAACGTTAAGGTTGGTTCCGATTCCATATTAAACGTTAAAAATACCTCCGGAATCATTGCAACTAATGTTTATAATATCTATACACATAAAAAGCTAGACCTTAAAAAAGCGGAAGAGCTAAAAAAATATAAATCTTCAATATTTTTTAAATGTAAATCTTTTCTAAAAGCTACAGGACTGAATAGAGAGTAAAGATAGGTGCAAAGAACTTATCCATACGGCAACACAAACCGGTGGCTTAACTATGTGTACTTTTTTTCCGGGATGGTTCAGTAGGGAAAAACTCTCCAATCATCCACAGCGGCACCGAATGCAAATTTCCCTCATGCCCATAATTCTTGAGCGAAACCCTAATCGCATTTGCAGGCTGAAACTCCTGCATATACACTTTAAGCGACTGAGACTTCGTGTTTTTGGCAGACTTCACCTCTATAGGAACAACCTCGCCATTTATCTGCGTGATAAAATCTATCTCAGCCATTCCGTTACCACGACCCCAATAAAAAAGCGGGCTAACGCCATATGCTTTCAATTCCTGCAACACGAATTGCTCCGCCAGTGCCCCGTTCATATCATCTACAATATCGGCTCTTGGCGCAAAAATATCCTCAGGCTTAA
>Ga0209755_10003784_pt1 | contig 18555 bp, 17 predicted proteins | sample TergutCo191P1_FD_187301 | JGI IMG/M metagenome (GOLD analysis project Ga0209755, IMG submission 187301) | Cornitermes sp. P1 segment gut microbial communities from Petit-Saut dam, French Guiana - Co191P1 (SPAdes) (version 2) | ecosystem: Host-associated > Arthropoda: Insects > Digestive system...
ATAATAGAGTAGTGCTTGCGTTGCTTTTAAGCTCGTTTGTGAATATCGAAAATATTGATGAAAATGATATGTCCGTTACCGTCTATATAGATTTTGAAAAAGAATTCAAAAACATTCTTGAAAGAGCCTTGTTTATAAGCGGTAAAACCCTCAAAGAAGGATTACTTTCTTTGGATGAATACATAGACGAAAATAAATTAAATAAAAGAGACATAATGGAACTTGGATTGAAGCTGACTTGCAATGGAATGGATGCCCTCGTAATAGACAGAATATTAACAAATGTTATCAATCTTGAAACAAATAAAAAAAGTATGATATTAAAAACAATTCAAAAAAACGCTGTCCTCGCGATACACGCGGGATATGACGCAAAAACAATTGAATTGTTATTAAATTTAGATACTGGTATCAAAGATGTTATACTAAAGACCCGGTCTGCAGCGGATCAAAAAGCGATTCCTTATAAAGGAAAAGTTACAGGTAAAAACGGAATCGTATACGAAGGCGATGTCGTTAATGGCGTCCCTCACGGCAGAGGCAAAGTAACACACGCCGACGGCAAAGTTATAGAAGGGACTTGGAAAAACGGAAAATTCTTAGAGATTGCGGAAAATAAATAGATATTTTTATATAGATACGAAGTTGTTATTCGACATTTTTGTTCATGCTATTCCGCCGTTCCTATCTCCACAACAAGCGCCGCAACTTCTCTTGAATTTTCCGCAGTCAAAGTAAAAGCCGCTTCATTAACGCTGTGAACAAGAGATGTCGTGTAACCGTCGCCTAATGCCGACGCAAGGCGTTTGTTGATAGTGCCTGACGCTGATGTGAAGTTGTGCATAACGTGTGTGATGTTTAGCGCATGTTTGGAGTAAAGCGTGATTACATATGCTGCGCCGGAAGAATCAAGCGTAATCGTTTTATTTTCCGCGGGTACAATTACGGCGCTGTCAGAGTAATTTAATAAGGGAGAAACGCCTGCGCTTGGAAATAATAAAACGGGCGAGTAAAAATTACCGCTGCCTTGAGGTTTTGAAACCATAAACGAATACACATAAGCGCTCTCCTTTGAGCCGATTATAAAACGCGCTTGTGTTCCTTCAGAAAAAGTTTCTGTTGTTGTGTAATTACCGTCTTTATTCAACGAAAGAGAAGCTGTCCGCGTTTCAGGAACGTTATGCGCTTTTACTTCGAGGCGGACAAAACCGTCAAACTTCAGAGTGCCTGTAAGGCTTGCGATGTTTTCAATTATTTCATAGCCTTCAAGGACAAAATCAACAAAAGTTTGATAGGGAATCCAGATATAGCCGCCGTTTCCCCATTTTCTGCCCCAGCTATTTAATAATTCAAAAGCGCCGCCGTATTTACTATCGTCATAACCGATCACGCAAAGCGCGTGCCCGTAATAAAACCGACCGGGGTTTTCTGTCGGTCTCCACACTTCTGTCGCGACTGAAAAAGAGTCAGGAGTATTCATTCCGATAATAACAGGCTTCCCCTCTGAAATACTTTTCTTCACTATTCTTGTAATCATTGTCGATTTTTTTTTGTGATCGCTTGAAAAAAGAGTAACGTAATCCGCGATTGGATAATTTCTTACGGTTCTGTAATACGCCAGATTGACGCGGGGAAAAGAAACTGTCCTCTCAACATCAAGCATTTTTACGGTTCCTGTATCTCTCATATAATCAAGAGCGCTGTAGATTTGCGTTCCTTCAACACATTCATGATCATCAGGTTTAATATTCCGGTAAATGTAAACGGGAGAAAAAGCGTTTTTCGTCGTTTCAGTTTGATTCAAACGATTGAGCGCGATCGATTCTGATATCGTTCTTGCGCCGTAAGCCGCCGCCCATGCCACACATGTCCCGTAATCAGCCTGATCCCCGGGAAGCGGCGCAAACTGTTTAAGCGAATAGGCAGCGGGCAGACCTTCATACGAACCGCGTGAAAGCTCCGCTCTGCGCGGCAGATTATCGTACTGTTCGTCAAAAATCGCTCCTCTGCCTTGACCGAAAGCAAAGGTCGATAACAAAAGAAATATTGACAAAAAGCATGTAAATTTTCTATTTGACGGCATATTTTCATGATACCGCTTCTTTAATTTTAAATCAATGAATCATCTTTGCTTACTTGCATAAAAAATCCGTTTTCGGTAAACTGGATGTATCTTATTTCGGAGCTAAAAAATGGGAATTTTGAGTGTTGTTTTATTAGTCTTTTTCGTTATTATAGCCGTGCTGCTCGTGTTACTGGTTTTGATCCAGAACGATGAGGGCGGCGGTCTTGGCGGTATTTTTGCAGGCGGTTCGGATTCCGCTTTTGGTTCGCGTTCAGGTAATGTACTGACGAGAGCTACTACGGTTCTGGGCGCTTTGTTTTTGATTGTCAGTTTGGGGCTTGCTCTGCTTAATCGTACTTCGGGCGGTTTAGGCGTTGAGGAAGAAGGCAGAAGACTCGCGACAGAAGAAGCGCGGACAAACTGGGTTGAAGAAGAATTAAATCCGTCATCCGTTTACGATGATGTTATCTTCATTGATGAGCAAAGCGTAACCGAGGAGCAAAACTAGTTACTAAAGGCTCCTCAAATTATGAGGTTTAAATGATATTACAGGATGTTTTATTACCTGAATTTATCAAGATTGATATGGAAGCTGAAGATAAGGACGAAGCTTTTGAAGAGCTTGTGGCGTGGTATTGTCAGGCGGATAAATCAAAATCTTCTAAGCAGGGTTTGCATGACGCGATCCTTGAAGCAATAAATGTTAGAGAAGCAAAAATGTCGACAGGGATTCATAAAGGCATTGCCGTTCCTCACGGAAAGACAGACGCTGTAGATAATATGTGCGGCGTTCTTGGTATTTCAAACAAGGGCGTTCAATATGATTCTTTGGACGGAGAACCTGTTTATCTTTTATTTATGATAATCGCTCCTATGCAGGATTCTGAAAAACATTTACGTTTATTAAAACATCTTGCGGAGCTTATGGAAATTCCGCAGTTTCAAATTGAATTACAGGCGCAAAAAGATCCTCAGGGCGCGTTTAAAGTAATTCGTAAATTTGAAGAAATGCTCGCGGCTCAAAATTAATTATGGGAAACGTACTTGATCATTTATTAAAAGTTGAAGCGGAGGCTTCGGCTTTGGTTGATGACGCGCAGCATGAAGCCGACAGGCGTGTCCGCGAAAACGAAGAAAAAAATCGAATTGCTTTTGAAGATAGAATCAAAATTGAAATACAAACGCAGGAATCAATTTTTAATAACGAAAAAGAAAAAATTAACAATCAATATAATCAGGCGCTTCGGGAATACCGTGATGAAATTTCAACTGTTACTGTTGATGAAGAACGTTTCTCCGGTTTATTAAACGAATATTTGTCAAAAATAGTTTATTCATAAGAACGAGGACAGCCGATGCCGAACACGCAGCGAAGTTACAAGCGCCAGCATGAATTAGACAATGACGGTTTCAGGTTTGAGTGGGGCGACAGCGGCTATTCTTACGCGAAAGCGTCGTGGATAATCGGAAAATCTTTTTTAGGAAGAAGGATGTCTCTTCTTTCGGGGATTCATTCACTGGGCGATCTTGACAAGCTTGTTTTCCCGGAACAGCACAAAGAACTTCTGGGAAGGGAATTGTTAGCCGACATGGAGAGCCGTATTGCCAGCCGGGCCGTGCGGCAGATTTTATCAATCGTAAATTCATATTTAGAGCCGCCGAAACTTTTAATCCGCAGTCTTAAAAATTTTGAATACAGTAATTTAAAAGAATGTCTCTCGCATATAATAACCGGAAAACACAGCAAACCGAAAATATACGATATCGGAAGATTTAAAACGATTCGTTTTGAGCATTATCCTGATGTCGCCGCGATGATCAAAAAATCGGAATTTGAATTTCTTCTTTCGGATGATTTAAGAAATATTAAACCGGGCATGGATATTTCAAATCCCGCATGGGCGTCTGTAGATATTAAATCGATCGAAACAAAAATTGATAATCGTTTTTATCAGGGATTGATTGACAGTTTATCACAGTTGTCCGCGGAAGAACGCGAAGCTGCGTCCAGCTTAATTGCGGATGAAATTTCTCTTCGTAACTGCGTGTGGGCTTTGCGTTTGCGCACTTATTATCAAAAAACGGAAGTTGAAACTTCGAAATATCTTATGGATTTTAAACTTCTTGGAAATATACATCAGAAAAAAGAGTCTCTTTCCTCTGACGCAATAAGCTCTCTTTATTTTCCGCTTGATATTCGTCTTCCGTGGCGCGGCTGGAGATGGGAGAGATTTTTGAATCCCGAAATTCCATCACAGCACTGGACTGCTGATCCGCGTTATTTTCAGAATGCCGCGTCACGTTATATTTATCAGCACGCGTTTCACTATTTTCACAGTTCACCGATGTCTGTAAGCGCGATTTATTGTTTTATCAAACTAAAACAATTTGAGGAAGATCTTCTTACAAGCATCGCGGAAGGTTTATCGCTCGGAATGGACAGCTCGTCTGTGATTAAACTTCTTGTAATTCCAACGAAGTTTCCCGCGGAGGCTGCCTGATGCTGCGTCCTCGTAAAATGAAGTTTATTGAGCTTACTGTTCTCAAGAGCGATATGGACGCCGTTATCGAGTATTTGGGGAAACACGCTTCGATGCAATTTTCCGAACCTGAGGGCATTATCGACAGTTCCGACGCGGCGCGAATCAGAGAAACTATTGACAGACTTTTGGACGCCGCGGTTTTTATCGGCGCTGAACATTTTAATGATGATAATTCACATAACGATGAAAATGTAACAATTCCAAGCAGGGATGACGAGGAACTTTTAAAAACGCTGTGCGATGAAATCGAAAAAATAAAAGATATTGAGTACAAGACGATACATGAAAAACAGCGTATACGTGAAACGATTAATGAAGCGAGAGCGTTTTCAAAAATGAACGTGCCTTTTTCGGATTTTGAACATCTTTCGTATCTTACGCTTCGTCTTGGAAGACTGGACCCGAAAGAAATTACCGAGTTACGCGAAACTTTGGGAGATCGCGCCGTAATAATACCCCTTGATAACGAAAACCGCTTTTTGGCGGCAAGTTCCAAAAAAGGAAGGTTTGCCCTCGATTCAACATTAAAAAAGCTTTCTTTTGAGCCGATTACGGTTCCTGAAAATTACCGCGGAATTCCCGCTGAAATGACAAAAAGTTTAAACGAACAATTAATTAATCTTGATAAAGAACTTGAAAAGATAAAAAAAGAAAAAGAAGCGTTACGCGAAAAATTTGTCTCGGATTATAAAAGGCTTATCTCGCTGATGAATACGGCGCTTGTAATAGAAGGGATAAAGGCAAAATTTTCGTCAACGGAAAGTTTGTATCATTTTTCAGGATGGACTCCAGCTGATACGGAAAAAAAACTTGTGAAAGATTTATCTGCGCTGACAAAAAAACGAGTAGCGGTACATTCTTATTTGCCGCATGAAGTTCCTTCTATCAAAAACGGAACAGAAAAAGTGCCTGTATCGATGAAACACAGCGCGTTTGTAAAAGGTTTTGAGGGCATTGTGTTTTCATACGGCGCTCCTCCGTACGGCACAATAGATCCGACTCCCATTGTTGCGTTCTTTTTTACTTTAATGTTTGGAATTATGTTCGGTGATGTAGGGCAGGGGTTTATATTACTGCTCGCTGGGCTTCTGATCAAACACATTAAAAAATTCGCGAAGCATATTAAATATTCAACTCCTCTTATTTCTGTCGGAATCGCGTCGATGATAATGGGCTTGCTTGCGGGATCGGTTTTTACAAACGAAAAATTACTTGTCGCTCCTACAAGAGCTGTTACAGAAGCGCTCTTTGGTTATCCAATGGATCATATCCTTCACATTCTGCCGATGGCGGGACAAGGAGGAAGCATCACTAAATTGTTATACTTCTTTGCTTTCACTGTCAGCATAGGAATAATAATTAATTCGCTTGGGCTTCTGATTAATATAGGAAACAGTTTTATACTTAAACGCTATCAAAGAGCGATTTTTTCAAAAACAGGTTTAGCGGGGCTCGTATTATTCTGGTACGCGATTTTTATCGCTGTGCGCGTCATTCTCGGCGGAAAAATGGAAACTTATGATATCGCCGGAATTTTGATTCCGCTTTTCTTGATTTTCTTCGGACATATTATTTGGAGTCTTATCTCTAAGGAAAAAATAGTTTTAAAAGACGGTTTAACCGCTTTTATTATGGAAGGCATAGTGGAAATGATGGACACCGTTTCAGGATTTTTTTCCAATACGGTAAGTTTCCTCCGCGTCGGCGCGTTCGCTCTTGCCCACGCTGTTTTTTCGTTTATAGTTTTTTATTTTACAGATGAACTTGCGGGTTCAGGGATAGCGGGAACGCTTTCCGCAATGCTGATATTGCTCGCGGGAAACGCGATCATCATCATCCTTGAAGGTTTAATTGTAGCAATTCAGGTTATGCGTTTGCAATACTACGAATTTTTCAACAAGTTTTTTATTGATACAGGAGTGGAGTTTTCTCCGTTCCGTTTCAAGCAAAATAAAATTTAGCGATTATAAGGAGTGTATATGAGAAAGATTGTTTTACTGTTATGCGTCATGTTTATAGGCGTATCCGTCTTCGCGCCCGTTGCGCTGGCTGCGCAGGATCATTCCGAAATTGAAGGCGAGAAAACCTCAATGGCGGATTCGATTAAGTGCATCGCCGCGGCTCTCGCTGTCGGAATTTCCTGCATCGCAGGCGGAATCGCGGTTGGAAGAATCGGCTCCGCCGCGATGGGCGCGATGAGCGAAAACCCCGATCTTTTCGGGAAAGCTCTTCCGTACGCCGGTCTCGCCGAAGGCATTTGTTTATGGGGATTCCTCGTAGCGCTTTTAATATTATTTCTTTAGCTTAGGAACAACTCTTCTTAATGTTCGTATTAGTTTGTGTGCGTTCGTGCGGTTCGTGATAATAATTTTGGAAGTTAAAAGTGGATTTTTATTTTATCGGAGATGAAGAACTTGTAACGGCTTTTCGTTTTATCGGCATTGACGGAATGACGGTAAGAAACGCCGATGAAGCCGTTGCAGTGTTCAGGCAAATTACAGAAGGCATAAATGCCGCCGGTCTCGATCTGCCCGATTCTTTTCCCGATAACGAAAATTGTCAGGTGCTGATTCTCACCGAAGAAACCGCGGATTGGCTCGGCGCTTACATGATCGAATGGCAGCTCTCAGGTCTCTACCCCCTGTTAGTTGAAATTCCCGGCATCGCTGGAAGACTTAAGGGAAGGAAAACTTTAGTTGATGCGATACGGGAAGCCATAGGTATACGGGTTTAATAAATAATAGAAATATCTCCGAAAATTTCATCCAACTTTTTCTTAAACGCTTCAGGCAGCGGCGCTTCGATTTTATAATCCAAAAATTCCAATTTCCGCGCGTGCAAATAAAAGCCGGCAATATAATTGTTTCTCTTGCTTCCCCGCTCTCTGCTCTCTGCTGACTGCCCATTGTATTTAATGTCACCTAACAACGGATGTGAGTGCGCCTGAGCCTGCGCTCTTATTTGGTGGGTTCTGCCTGTTACAATTTCCGCCTGAATTAAACTGAAGCCGCTGTTCGAAGCGAGCGGCGTAATTTTCGTGACGGCGGTTTTCGCGGAAGAGGTATTGCTTGTAAATGTTTTTTTCTTTTCGCGGTCGCGGATCAATTTGTCTTCCCAAATCTCATCCTTACTGACAATACCTTCGACAATGGCGAGATATGTTTTCTTTATTTTATGATCTTTCATTAATGATGTAAAAAGCTGAGCGCCGTCCAAACTTGTCGGAAAAACGACGATGCCGCTTGAGGGTTTATCGAGGCGGTGAAGGGGACCGGGCGTGAACGACAATGACGGCGGTAATTTATCGGAGAGAAAAGATCGAACCATTGTGTCGAGGCTGTCTCTGCCGTGAACGGCGAGTCCCGCGGGTTTGTTAAAAGCGATAAGCCCGATATCCTGCCAGATCGGCGCGGCAATGATAGAAGAATTTACCTCAGAAATATACGGGGATTTTGTTTTATGCTTCGCGCTTAATTTTTGGCTTTTAGTTAAGCAGGGAATCGATATGATCGCGCCGCTTTCTACACGATCCTGAGGTTTCGCGGGCTTTCCGTTGATGAAAACCTGCTTACGGCGCAGAAGGCGGTGGATCAGGGCGAGCGGATGATCGGGCAGCGCTTTACGCAAAATCCTGTCGAGCCTGCGCCCTGTATCATTTTCGCCTGTTTTGAGTTCCATATCTATTTATAACATGACAAAAGGCGGCAGTCACCATGCTGCCTTGACAAAAAAACCATTTTTATGGAAGATAAGAACATGACAGCCGTATCGACTTTAAGATCGTTATTCGAGAATAAAATATTTTTATGTACAATTCTTAGTATGGCTATTGCTCAGGTTTTAAAACTGTTTTTTTATCTTATCAATAATAAAAACAAAAAAAAGTTAGACGCAATTGAGACTGTGATTTGGCGCACCGGCGGAATGCCCTCAAGCCATTCGGCGCTTGTGTGTTCTCTTGCCACCGCTACGGGAATTCAGGAAGGAATATCATCAACATATTTTATTATATCTCTTCTTTTTGCCTTGGTTGTTCTGCGCGATTCTGTCGGCGTCAGAAGAGCGTCCGGTTTGCAGGCAAGAGCAATAAATAATCTTGGAAAGCAGCTTTCAAAAGTTACAGGACAGGATTTTCATTCTGTTAAAGAAATTCACGGACACACTCCGCTCGAAGTTCTGGTAGGATCCTGTTTGGGCATATTGATAGCGGTTATTTTCTTTATAATTTAGGCGCGCTATGTCTTTTTTCCGCTCTGTCTTGCTGATAGGTCTTGTTTCACTGCTGATATCGGGAGGGCTTCTTCTTCTCGGATACGAGGCGGGTTACGAAGAATTCAAAGGTGGTTACGCGGTACTTTCAACTAACGCTGATATTGATGACAAGGCTGTTACATCGCGTCTTGAAAACGCCGATTTTATCGGAGGAGCTCCTGTAAGCGAATCTTCGCTTTGGGTATTATTTGATAATTTTGATTTTCTTGAAGCAATACCGTTAAATGAATATTTTTCCAAAGTAGATTCTTTTGATCCGCGTTATGACGTATACGCGGAAAAATTGAGGGATGTTTTTCTAAGAGACGATAAAAGGTTTGTTTTCATTCCGCTTACGGCAGGCAGCTGGAACTCATCATCGGTTAATAAACAAGCCGCTTTCTTGTTAGGTGACATTCCATTTTCCGTTGAATATTACGGGACAGGAAGACCTTTGCATTTTTTCTTTTTGATGTATCTTGCGGCTTCCGTTTTTCTGATTGTTTTATCCTGCGTTAATAAAAAATCGCGTAACAGTTCCGGTTTTACCGCCTGTATTGTCGCTCTTGTTCCCGTGTTTTCTCCGCTTGCGTTTTTCGGAGCGCCGGGGCTCGGCTGCGCTTCTCTGTTCTTCGCGCTTTTCATTCTATTCAGGGAACCGCTGAATGATCTCGTAACATTAAGCGGCTCTTTTTTAAAAAGCAGAGCTTCGTCAAATAAATCGCGGCTTGCGCTGATCTGTAAAGAAATTATCGTGCCTTATAGGTTCTATGCCGTTCTTTTGCCGTTTTTTGTTGCTGCTTTTGCTGTTGTAATTTCTTTTTCACAATTACATTTTCTGTTTATACTTGCGGTTTTTGCCGGCGCGCTTCTAGTATTTTTATTTTCGTTAAAAATATTATCGCTTGTTGTATTTAAACGAAAAAGATTTTCTCCTGTGCTGATTATTAAACGCGTTTCTTTCGGTTTTGCTTTTTCGGTTTATATGATACCGTTTGCCGCCGCCGCCGTTATAACGTTTTTTTTAGCGCCTTTCCAAACAGGCGAGTATGTTTTTAATAATAAATTTGACGCTTTTGTCTACGAACATGAATATCACGAGCACATTGTAAATCAATCGACATTTTCTGTACGTAAATTCGGCGTGTATTCAAGTTCGAATTCTTCTGTGTTCTCTGACGTAAATTCAAGAGGTAATTTCCCTGAATTTTTTATGGATACCGACGGTCTTCCTTCTATGCGCGCTGCGCACGCTGTTAAAAATATCGATTTTTCGGATTTCCCGCCATTCCCGTTAAAAGGTGTGATGAGTTTTTTTGAAGATGTCAATTCGGGGCTCAGAACAAACTCCGGCAACGGCGGAATTAATGAAAAATGGGCGTTATTGATGTTAATAATTTTCATTTCGATATGTCTTATTTTATACAGATATTATAATAATTTGTTAAATGTTGATTTTTCCGGTTTAAAAAATTTTTCAAAAAAAATGCCTCAAAAGGGTCTTAACTGGAATAAGACGCCGTTGTATAATGAGAGAAATCATAAACGCCTCCTGAAAACAGGGCAGGGCTAAGGTTGTTAAAAGGACAGATAAGTAATGAAGATATATTCGTTTCCATGGGGAGGATTTTCTTTTGAAGATTCTACGGCGCCGTTAAAAACAGATCCTGTTAATTCGTTCCTCCCTGCTATTTCCGTAATTCCTCTGGGCAGCAGCAAAAAGAAGGTCTACCCTGTTGTTTCAATCGGAGATGTTGTGCGCGAAGGCATGCTCGTTGGAAGGGCATCAAGCGAGGGCGCAGTTAATGTTCATGCGACAGTTCCCGGAAAAATTATCAGAAAGGTGACATGGAAAGATAAGGACAATATTGAAAATGAAGCTTTCGTAATCAAGATGGAAGGCGCTTTTGAAAAACTAGGCAGAAAAGATGAAACGTATTTATGGACGGGCGTAAACAGTTATGATTTACAAAGAATAATTTCCGATCAGGGTATTGTCGAAATGGAAAATTCCGAGAAGCCTCTGGCGGAGTTGATTTCAGCCGGAAGAAAAAAAGAAAAGCTCACTCTTGTAATTCGTTTGGTTTTTGACGATCCGTGGCTGGTCGCGGATTACGCATTATGCCGCGCCAGAATGAACGCCGTAATTGAAGGAGCCGCTATTGTCGCAAAAGCGTGTTTTAAAGTTTCAAGAATTTTAATTGCGGTTTCCCACCGCGAAAAAGAGTTAGGTGATGATCTTCTCGCCGCGCCTTCAAAAATAGAGATACCTATTTCTCTTGTGCTTACGGGTTCGCGTTACCCTCAGCGCAATGCTCGTGAGCTTGAGATTGCGATCAGATTATATGAAAAAAAAGAAGGTTATGATTTGGGATCGCTTTTGATTTTAGGTCCTGCCGTTCTTGCCGCGGCTTATGATGCCGTTGTTTTTAAAAAACCGATTTTAGACCGTTATGTTGCTGTCGGAGGATCGGCGATAAAACATCCTCAGATTATGAAAGTTAGAATCGGAACAAGAATCGGCGAAATTATCGAACAATGCGGAGGTTTTATTCATAAACCTGAAAGAATTGTAAAAGGTTCGCCCCTCTGCGGAAAAGAAGTTGTGTATCTTGACGAACCTGTCGGTAAAACCTGTTATGCGATAGCCGCAATGTCAAAATCGCAGGCTGTGGTTCATCATCAGCAAAATTGTATAAACTGCGGAGAGTGCAGAGCAGTGTGTCCTGTCGGACTTGATCCGCAATATATTTACAAACAGCTCAAAATGTCAGAAACAGAAAATATCGGAATTACAGGCTGTAACGGATGCGGCTGCTGTAAAATTGTCTGTCCATCCGGGCTTCCTCTTCCGGAAATAATTTTGGGCAGGAATGAGGAGGCTGCAGGTGGCTGAGTTTATGCAAGAAAAAAGAAGTATGTTTAAACCGCAGATTAATATTTCCTATCCCAGCACGGTAAGAATGTGGATTGTCAGCTTCTGCGCTTTTTTTTGTGTGCTGCAATCATCTATCCACGACGGCGGCAAATCGATGATAATTGCGGTGACATCATTTTTTGTCGCGCTGACATTGGAATTTATTTTTACATGGCAAAAACACGGAGTTAAAAAAATTCTTGACGGCAGCGCAGCGGCGACAGCGCTGATACTCGCGATGATGCTTCCAAATCAAATTCATCCGGTTTACGCGGCGCTTGGCAGCGCGTTTGCGATTGTTGTAGTTAAATACAGTTTCGGAGGTCTCGGCGCTAATTGGCTTAATCCCGCGCTCGGCGGCTGGCTTTTTATCCGTTTTTCGTGGACATCGTCTTTTTCAAACGCATTAGGAACACAAACTGATGCTGCCGTTGAAGTAGCGGAGCAGGGAGTTTCTAATTTATCGGTTTCTGAAATGGTATCCGCCGAAATTAGCACGATTGATAATTCAGTAACGGATTTTTTTAACGGTTCAGTTTTTTCTATATTCGGAGTGCAAATGCCGTCAGGTTATATTGATCTTTTATTTTACAATAGTTCGCCTATTATCACGGATCGGGGACTTTTCGCGCTGTTAATCGGAACGATTTTAATTACCGCCGCCGGAATAAACCGCGGATGGATACCTCTTGTATTCATTGCCGTATACGGTTTTTTGATTCGTTTTGCCGGAGATCTGTCCGATGTCTTCTGGAACGGAGATTTGTTATACGGAATATTTTCCGGCGGCACAATCGCGGCGGCTTTTATTCTTGCTGCAGAACCTTCAAGCAGCGCGAAATTTAAACCGGGAATTATTTTTTCTGTTGTGTTAGCCGCGGTTCTTTCATGGTTTTTCCGTTATAAATGTATGGAATATTCCGGATGTTTTATCGCTTTAGCTCTTGTCAATTGCTTAACTCCGGTTATACGCCTTGTCGAAGAAAAAATATTTTTATTCAGAAATAAACAAGCTTTGACTAATCGTACCAAATTACAGGAGAATCTTTTATGAATTCCGGATTAAAAGATAAAGCGCTGTTGACTGCTTGGGTAACAGGATTATTGTTAATTATTTCTTTGATCTGGATCTTTTCACAGCCTTTGCAGTCGCGTTATCTGATGAGGACAGTGAACAGTGTTTTTATGAATAATAATGATGCCCGAAGGCTTGCCTCTCCTATTCCGCGGATGACAGATAACGCTAACCTTTTGGGATACTGGTACTCAATGAATAACAGTCAGGATAAAATGTTTGTCTTTGCTGTTTTTCAGGACGGAATTTTAATTCCTCTGGGCGCTGTAATTTCCGGCGACGGAAATGTAAATGAACTAATTCCTTTAAGCGCTCATGCGATGCAGATTTTTGACTCTATACCGAAAAGCATTTTACAAGTTTATATAAGACGGATAGAAACAGCCGTAATTACGCAAGGAGATAAATAATGTCATTAAGCAATCAACATTCTTTTTGGGGTTCTCTTTCTCCTTTAGGCGGATTAACGAGCGCAGGTCTTTTAATAATGGCTTCCGCGCGCCTTTCATGGGCGGTAACAATCGCAGGATGTTTATTTTGGGTGTATGGTCTTACAACATTAACATTTACCGTATTGTTATCTGCAATCGGAAATAAATATTTTCCTGTCAGCGGAAGAATTACTCTGTACACATGTTTAGCGGCTCTTTTCGGCAGTTTATATCTTTTTATGTTCTGGCTTTTATGCCCGTTCGCCGCTCTTGAGACTTTTATGCTTATATTACTTGTTCCATTGTTTTGCGCAAGTTCGGGGATAATTGAACAGATACAGGCTCATTCCGAAAAACAAGGAAATGATTCCGGAGCGGTGCAAAAACACGACAGTTCTTCTATTGATATTTTTGAACATGTTTCAGATGCTGTCTCTCAGGCTGTTTCTCTTGCGGGTTTAATTGTCGCTTTTTCGATTATCAGAGAACCTTTGGCTTATTGTTCTCTCTCTTTTCCCGGAAGCGCGCAGGGAATGATGACAATTATGTATTTTAAAGCAGGCTCATTTTTTCCAATCGGTATATTCACTTCTTCTGCGGGCGCTTTAATGTTATTAGGTTTTATTATCTGCCTGTATCAATATAATAAAACAAAAATATTTTCGGGGAGAGTCTAAATGGAAAATTTTCCTGTTTTACTTTTGTTAATTTATTCTGCTTTTACCATTAATTTACTTTTACAATGCGGGCTTGGAATTAAAGGAGCTGTAGAATCTAAAATAGAAATTAATATTTCAACAATCTCGAAGATATGCATTATTTTTATAACAGTAATTGTGTTATGGTTATTTTTTTCAAAAGTTGTATTTGCGCTGCTTCCCGGATTATTTATTTATATTCTTGCTTTTCCGGTGGGTTTTATTGTTTATGACGCTTTAGAATATTTTGTTTTTCGGTATTTAATAAAGAAAAACGTCAATTCCGAAGATTTTATTAATTTTCCGAGCGGTATAACATCTGTTTCGGTTTTTTTATGTATAATGTTAGCTAATAATTTTCTGCAGGCGCTTGTTTTATCATTTGGTTTTACTTCCGGCATCTTTCTTATCACTTTAGTTATCAGAGAAATCAGAAAGAGAGCCGCTCTTGAAGCAGTGCCTGTATTCCTGCGCGGAAAGCCGCTTGCCCTCGTTACAATGGGAATGTTATCTCTTGTTTTCGCTACGGCGTCACTTTTATTATTCGGGATGATCGGTATAAAGTGAATAACGATAAAAAAATAACACTTGTACTTGGCTCACATGCCCATGTTCCTTCAGGAGCGTCGGAAAGTTATTTTGAATATGTTTACGAAAACAGGCTGCGTCCTTTTATCACAAATTTGTACCGTTACTCGAATATTCACGCGGTATTGCATTATTCCGGCGTGCTTCTTTACTGGATAGAAAGAACTCATCAGGAATTTTTTATGCTGATTGAGGGGATGGTTACGCGTAAACAAATTGAAATTTTAGGCGGCGGTTTTTACGAACCTATGTTTTCTTTAATTCCCCTGCAGGACAGAATCGGACAAGTTGAGCTTATGACAACATATCTTCGCAAACATTTCGGAAAACGTCCTCAAGGGTGCTGGATTCCAGGAATGGTATGGGAACAGCATCTCGCGAACGCTTTTTCTGCAAGCGATATGACTTACTCATTTCTTTCGCAGGATCAATTTTTAAAGGCGGGAGTAAAAGAAACGGACATTTTTTCTCCGTGTATCACGGAAGACCAGGGAAAATTAATTACGATTTTTCCGGTTTCTTTATTAATTGAAAAAGAACTGGCTGAAAAAAGTTTTTCGCACGTATTTACGGAACTTAAAAATAAATTTGACGAAGAATATGATTCTTTTGACGCTAAAATAGTCACTGTATTTCCTGAAAAAGTTTCTTCTTCTCCGGAAGAAGCGGAAGATACGGCATGGAATCGTTTCTTTGAAGAAATATCGCTTTCAAAAAATATAGTTGAAACGGTATTGCCTTCAAAAATAATGAAAAGCCATAAAGTGTATCATAAGGCAAGTTTTCCGAATTCTTCATCTATCGGCGATATTTCTCCGCGGCGTTTTATTATCGAACATGAACAGGCAAACGGCATTTATTCAAAAATGATTTTTACAAATGTTCTTATTAATCAATTGAAAGGCGATAAATCGCGTAAATTAAACGCAAGAGAAGAATTGTGGAAAGCGCAGGACTCGAGTCTCTTTACTCCAAGCGACGGACTTTATCACAATGAACTTCGTAAAGCCGCGTACAGTTCTCTTTTACGCGCTGAAATGCTGTCAAGAGAAAAGGGAAAAACAAATTTTTCGCTTATTCAATATGATTTTGATTTTGACGGGGTAAAAGAATATTTATTTCAGGACGCGGTTATTAATTGTTATATCAGACAAAGAGGAGCGGCAGTTTTTGAACTTGATTATATGCCTAAAGAGTGGAATTATCTGGACTGCGGCGCGGGAGTTTTATCTACAAGAACAGCGTTTGCGGATATTTTATGTCCTGCGGATGTTAAAATTGACGCGCTTGCGTCCTGTAAACCCGAAAGCTTAAAGATAAGCAGACAATGTTTTAATGAGCAGTATGAAAGCATCGCGCAGGATAAAAAAGGAAAATCATGTTTTAAACTTTCGGCGGCGGCGGATATAAATCCTTTCGGCTGCATAGAAATTATTAAATGTTATTTAATTAAAAGAAATATTATTACTGTTTCGTATACATTAAAAAACACATCAAAGGAAATTCAGAACTTACAATTTATTCCTGAAATAAATTTTTCTTTCGCCGGCACATCAGACGAAAATGTTCGTTTTTATTACATTGACAAAACCGGAAAGGACATTCCCGTAGAAAAATATTTGGATACGTCCAATATAAAAATTTTGGATGTTAAAAATGAAGTGCAGATTAATCTTGCTTCTGTAAAAGATTTTTCAGGCAGTCTTGTTCCTGTTTTTTTTAATGATATATATCAATCGTCGCGTATTCTGCCTGTTTTTTCTCTGTCTCTTGCTTCAGGAGAATCGTGGACAAATGAGTTTACCGTTAAATTTTCACATTAACAGTATTATTTGTTATTGAATAACATTTTATTTTTAGTTATCATATCAATATGAAAAGACGATTAATCACTTCGGCATTGCCGTATGTCAACAATGTGCCGCATCTGGGCAACCTCATTCAAGTTCTTTCCGCGGATACTTTCGCGCGGTTTTGCAGACTCTACGGATATGAAACTCTTTATGTCTGCGGGACTGATGAATACGGGACCGCTACCGAAAATAAAGCGGCGCAGGAGGGCATTACTCCAAAAGAACTTTGCGATCGATATCACGCGATCCATGCCGATATTTACAAATGGTTTAACATTTCGTTTGATAAATTCGGACGTACTTCGGCTCCTGTCCAAACCGAAGTAACGCAGGATATTTTTTTAAAAATAGATAAAGCGGGATTTATCCGTGAAAAAACGATCGAGCAGTTTTTCTGCGGACAATGCGATAGATTTCTCGCGGATAGGTATATTCGCGGCATTTGTCCGGTTTGCGGGAGCGATGAAGCAAGAGGCGATCAATGCGAGACATGCGGAAAACTTCTCGATCCCGTTGATTTAAAAGAGCCGAAATGTTCAGCCTGCGGCAGCTCTCCCTCTTTGCAGAAAACAAATCATTTGTATATCGATCTTCCGGCTATAAAAGAAAAATTAGAAAATTGGATGAAGACCGCGTCCGTAAAAGGTTTTTGGGCGCATAACGCGATTCAAATGACATTAAGCTGGATACGCGACGGTCTTCAGGAACGCGCGATAACAAGAGATTTAAAATGGGGAATCCCCGTTCCGAAAAGCGGCTATGAAAATAAAGTTTTTTATGTTTGGTTCGACGCTCCCATCGGTTATATTTCGATAACAGGAATGTTAGGTGAAGAAATTTCCGTCTGCGAAAAAACGGTTAACGGCAAATCATTTAAGGATTGGCGTGAGTTTGTAAATTATTGGTGGAAGAATCCCGATGATGTTGAATTATTTCAATTTATCGGCAAAGACAACATTCCTTTTCATACTGTAATTTTCCCGTCGAGCCTTTTAGCGAGCGGAGATAACTGGACAATGCTGCATCACATGTCGAGTACAGAATATCTCAATTACGAAGGACAGAAATTTTCAAAATCGAGAGGAGTAGGCGTATTCGGAAATGACGCGATTGAAACGGGAATCCCCGCGGATGTATGGCGATTTTATATTTTTTACAACCGTCCCGAAAAATCCGACGCGATGTTTGTCTGGGATGATTTCAGGGAAAAAGTAAACGGAGAATTAATCGGTAATTTTGGTAATCTTGTAAACCGTACGCTTTCTTTTGTTACGCGCTACTATGACGGAAAGATACCGGAACTTTCTTCGGCTGGAGAGAGTGATGAAAAATTCTGGACAGAAGTAAAAAATTACGAAAAATCAATTACGGAAAAATTAGACAAGGCGGATTTAAGAGACGCTTTCCGTGAAATATTCGAGTTGTCTTCGTTCGCTAATAAATATTTTCAGGATAACGAGCCGTGGAAACTTCGTAATGAAAACCCCGAAAAAGCAAAATCGGTAATACGGGATCTTGCGTATATCGTGCGTGATCTGTCGGTTTTAACGGAACCATATTTGCCTCAGACGGCAGAGAAGATCGCTTCTTTTTTAGGATTAAAACACGGAGAAAATCTTTCATGGAAAGATATCGGAAAACCTGAAGGTATCGGAAATATGCAGATAACAAGCGAAGTTCTTTTCGCGAAGATCGAAGAAGATCAGGTAAATGTATTAAGAGAGCGTTATTCAGGAACGCAAAAAGAAAGACAGGAAACTAAAACAGAGCAAAGTTCATCTTTAAATGATGCTTCAACAGCAGGCAAACCTATGGAAGCAAAAAACTTTTCTTCCGTTGTTGATCTTCGCGCCGCGAAAATCGAAAAAATAGAAAGGCATCCGAAAGCGGATAAACTCTATATTATCAATCTTGAAACAGGAGAGGGAGTTACAGGTATCCGCGAAGAGCGTCAGATTGTTTCAGGGCTTGTGCCGTTTTATAAAGAAGAAGAACTCCTCGGCAGAAAAATAATTGTCGCTTATAATTTAAAGCCCGCAAAATTACGCGGCGTCGAATCGAGAGGGATGCTTCTTGCCGCAGGAGACAATAACGGCGTCGCAGAAGACGGCAAAAGCGCGGAACGCGTCGAAGT
>Ga0209755_10003785_pt1 | contig 18552 bp, 4 predicted proteins | sample TergutCo191P1_FD_187301 | JGI IMG/M metagenome (GOLD analysis project Ga0209755, IMG submission 187301) | Cornitermes sp. P1 segment gut microbial communities from Petit-Saut dam, French Guiana - Co191P1 (SPAdes) (version 2) | ecosystem: Host-associated > Arthropoda: Insects > Digestive system >...
TTTGCCGTATGACCTTCTAACAAAAGTGGTTAAGGTGCACTGGAGGAAAGTTATGGCAAGGACAACACAAGTAGTGCAACTTGAAGCACATTTTACATAAACAAATACAGTTCGTACCGCGCAGTAAGCAGATTGTTGTCCATTATAAAGACACATTAATATCGTGCACAATAAACAATACGCAACACATTAACAGACTATACGGACAAGAGGCAAAGAGTCCCAACGTTAAAACACGTGGTACAAGAGTTAACCACTGCATTTTAAAATGCTTAAATAGTCATATAGTCAGCATCTAACATGGATTATGTTGTATGTTGCTACAGGTTAAGGACATGAGACACAGAAACACAGCGTTCTGTAACAGACAGTGGCCTAGTTTAACTCCTTAAAAGTCGAGTTAAGTCCCATCTGCCCTTTGCTAGCATTATTTGGAGCTCACCATATTCTCCACGTTAGCAGGTAAAGGGTTAAATGATATACAGACCACAGCCGTGGAGCTGGGCATTACGAAAAATTGTAATGCCCCCTACTAGGGATAGAATTCTGACTGTCCAATTTGCAGTTAGCTACTTCACAAACAGATTTAGTGTCATGTTCCCAATGTATTTTGTTGAGAAATTCCACTCAAGTAGGTACAGGTGGCTTTTAAGAAATTCAATTAAAAATCCTTGCAATACAACATATTCTTTATTTCTGTATAAAATTTTTTTCTATACAACATCAGTGATATTTTTTTCTGCCCTGTAAACCATATGAATTATAAAGAGTAGCACCACACCGATCACAATGCAACCTGGTCCAGGCAGCCAGTGTCCAGCAATTTCAACACAGTGGCCTCACACATTACCAAAGCAATTAGGTGACCACTGGACAGGTTCATCAGACATTACAATTACATAGAAGTACATACCATATCTTTACAGTGATCAAATGACCACGAAGTCCAACATAAGGTGCCATAATACAATTTTGGCTAATGCTGTTCCAAATAAAATTCTTCAACAGGCCAAGCAATTAGCCACAATACAACACACATATTCATGTAAATGCAAATTAAGTTTTCATTCTTATTTTGGCATAAACTTTGTTACAATAACAATGCCTAATACAGCCATTCAATTCCGAAATAAAGAAAATGTCTCACACTGAAAACTTACGAACTACAGGTGTTACAATAAGAAAAAAACTGATTGTTTCGGTTGGTTAGGATATGATGAAGAACAAATTTTAATTCTGAATAGTGAAAATTTGACTCAATATATTTATAAGTATCAAAGCTACAGTAATTGGCAATTTGCTTTCATACAGAATTTTCCGACTGTCATTGCAAACAAGTATGTAGCTGTGTTCATTCACACCTCTAATATTGCTGTATTTTCCTAAGCCCTTCACTTTGTTTTGTCTTGTCATCCCAGCCAAAACATGTTGCTGTGAATGTAAACTAACTGCACCAATTGATTTAAAATCACTTTATATTTCTATATCAGTTTTAATTCTTAGAAATGTCATGTATTAAAATTATCTTCATTTGTCAGCTTGCGCTAATTATCTCTGAACACTAAGAAGGAACATAAGAATCAAGCATGAAAAATTGCACAATGGGAGAGTCCCAGCCACACGGACTGTTAATTTAGTGACTAGTTTGCTTCCTTAATTTGCATAGTCTGCTTGTTGTGCTCCATTGCACATAATCCCTCTTACAGTTGCAAATATTTGTATTTTCCACCACTGAACCATAGCACTTAGATTTTAAGAAGATTAATGAATTTCCAGGGACAAGAAAATAGCTAAGGCCTGTGATATTACCGTCTATTTAAGTTTATTATATTTTATTTCTACACTCATAATATTATCATGTCTACATTCTCTATTATTATTATTATTATTATTATATGATATGGATGTCTCTTGTCACAGGCCTTCTCTTCCTGGTACTTCTCTTGAACCAGCAGTGATCCCCACCGCCCAGGCTTCAAGCTTCACACTGCAGTACTTTCCATATTATGTGTGATATTCCAAGTATAGCTGTCTTTTGTAGTGAATCTATCGAATGTTTTCCTGGTACAGTTTCCAAATTTTTACTTAAGTTTCTTTTTACTATTCTAGTGTCTCCAATTATTACTGGTATAATCGTACATTTAAGTTCCACATTCGTTGTGTCTCTATACATAAACTCTTGTATTTTAACTTCTTCTCTGCTTCCTTTTGCACAACACTTCTGTCTGTGGGTATTGCCACATCTATCAGTGTGCATGTTTTCTCTTTTTTGTTTTTAATTATTATATCTGGCCCATTTGCTGTAACTTTTATTATTATTATTATTATTATTATTATTTAGTGCTGGTTTTTTTAATAAATTGAATTGAATTATCCCCTGGCCTTTAGGCTTTTGGATCAGCACGTCCAAAATAAGAAAAGAGCTGAATCAGATAACTACTTATTTGTTTGTTTAAATCCATTTTTAGGCTGCTTATTTTTCTTCCTCATTAAATGGTATTAGTTGAAACTTAGATAAAAAATGCCTAAATGTCAGAACATATTCTACATAGTTCAGTTATTTCTAACAGAAAACAGAATTTTAATTTACACTTTTTCCAGCAATCTGAACCTGGTGGACAATAAATAAATCTTTTCATAACTTTGCGCACCCATTATACTGCAATCCAGTAAACCTGGAAAATTTTAGTTGTTAAAATGACTGGCTGCCCAGGCATTGTATTTATGATAGGTTTAAGAGTTCAGGCAATCAAAATGTCAGTCCGTCTACTTTAATTAAGAAACGGCCACTTCAAAGTGGACAACAGCATTGTACATTGTTCCTACTTTAAGAGTTTCCGCTGTAACAATAATAAAAAATAATGTTTCAGTACACAGTCAACATGTGATTAATTTCTAATGCTAATATTTCAGCACATAGTCAACATGTGATCAATTTGTAACACTAATATTTCAGAATACAATCAATATGTGGTCAATCTGCAACTCTTATATTTCAGCACACAGCTCACATGTACTCAATCTGTAACACTTATGGAAGACACAGAATCAACAGAATACGAATAATGAGCAAAACTGACAGTAATTGCACTTCATTTGCTGTGCAATAACACCAGCCACAATAAAACCTCATTGGACGGTTATCAATCAATCTCACACATACACACACACACACAAACGCATAAGTTGGATCTTACTGGAAACCCAAAAGATACTGTACACAACAAATGCCAGTAACATCATAAGGCCTAAAAAAAACAAATGTATTTTTCTATTAGTGCCCTGTTACATGCATGCACATACTGCAAATAACAAGATAAAGCGTCCCTGTGCTTAATTTAGAAGCATATCTTGAAGGTGTACAAGGAGGGGAGCTGAAGCACCATACATTACTGATCTGAGCACCAGACAGACCAAAATGTTCAGCCTCATGCCATGATCACTTGACTCCCAGCAAAACAGTTACCAGTACCCACTGAGCAGGAGGCTGTGTGGGCCCCAGAACTGGTGTGGATGGATTGGAGGAAAGAAGAATCTCTTGGTCTTGCCAGGAATCAAATGTGATTCCTCAGTCGCCCGACCCATAGCCTGATTACTGTGCCAACTGATCTGTCATATGCCCATGTCACCATTCGTGACATAATAAAAGCCAGACAGCTAGTTTATAATTCTATGAATTTTTACCCTTTTCAAGATGTCTTATTAGTTACACAGTTACAAAAATATTGTTGTCAGACCATTGAACATACCATTTGAAGGTGGATATGAGGATTTATATTAGAACAACTTTCTTGTACATATAAGAAACATATTTTGTGAACATAGACATGCCTGCAAAATATGCCAACACAACGCATGTGATGGCCAGCACCACATCCATCAAGGATGGGAAGCAATCTCCTCTCTGCCTACAGCTATACATCCTTAGATCTATACATCAGCACAGATAAGTTGCTGATGAGTTAATCTACCATGACACAAAGCAACAAACAAATGACACAAAATGTTAAAAATTCATTTCCAGGATCTCTACAGCTGTATAACATTTGGGCTTCAATATACAACGAAGTCTTCTTGGACAATCGGCCACATTGTGGTGGCAATACTATACGCTTGTCGCTTAGCAACACATATTGTGTGCTAAGTGTCAGCCCATATACGCCCAAAACTCATTCAGCTATTTGCACTAAGATGTGTACATGTATAAAAACAATGGGCACCTCATACATTGCATCAACATGCCTAATGGTAGAAGAGGAGGGAAGAAGAGACAGACAGAGTCTTCAAAATATTGAACACTAAGTCGTCATTCACATGATTTTATATTTATATGTTATTGTCATTCACAAGGTTTACTGCCCAGTAAGACTTCACATAGTGTACATTTTATCTATCACACACATTACAATTATAAACATGTACAGTAAAATTTTTATCGCTGTCTTCTTTATCATTTGCACAGACACAGTCAACATCATTGCACCTTATGCGGCACACCATTATCTCTGCCCTCTCATTTATGCACCATCTTACAATATACTAATATATCAATATATACATTGTTATGGGAAGAGAAGATCAATAACAAAACAACTGTTTCAGTATAATATACACACAACCACAATTCGACACTTCTATATGAAGAAAAATACCAAACGTGTATCTAATGTGATGATCATTTGTAACTCTGAAAACAGCCACACAGGAGGTAGCATCGAGTACAGTGCACAACCAATGTGTTTTAACTGCCTTAAAGCAATTTTTAGTCACAAGCAAAGAAATCTGGAACACTGAAATATTGCCTATATATATAAAAAAGGAAACATGATTGCAGGCCATGTATAAGCAACAGCTGAAGGTGGAATGAAAATAATGTTACTTCCTGGGATGCATTGGTGCCCATACAGCCTGAAACCTGTAATGAATTACAAGGCCTATGAATCTCTCTGTTACAAAGCCAAAGAAATTATTCTCATTGCCAGTACCTACTAGATACCCTCAGTTATTAAATATGTTGACATGAATTTCTATCCTTTATTTTGTGTCTAGGGCACATAAACTACTGAAGCCATTTTCTCCTTTCCTTGTGTTTTGCTGATAACTATATACTTCACTGACTCCGTCCTGTTCATGGCATGTAACCTGAAGATGCATCTGGTAAGTCAAAATTAAGTAAAAAAATGCTTCAACCAACATCATTGCTTAAACACAGAAGCAAAGATGAGTATTAAATGTTTACAGGATAATGTGAATTTGCTGCTCCAACTCAGCGCTGGGTGGATACTTGTTACAAACATTATATGATGTCACACAATTTGTATAATTTTCCCTTCTCTATTGATTCTACTTGTATATATAACTTTCATGAAGTGTGGTGTCTTCTTGTGTAATGTTCTCTCCATTTAACCATATCCTAAACAAATTGCAGGTTTCAATATGCAGTTCCTGTTATACAGCCAAGCCTCTCTGCATGTCATGGTGTCTGTAATATACATTCTCCATACGCAATAAACCCAGTTAATGAGTCATGATAGTAACAGCAGAAATTCCTACTGCTAGCCTGTTTGCATTACCTGGAAGACACGTTTTTCAGAAATGAATTCATAAGTTCTTTCATATTTCTATATGTTCAATTAGTGAACACACATCAGATGAATGGGATGATATATATCACACATTCCATACTAACATTGTAGCAATAGCCATAACCTACTAGGGACTATCAACATGTCCATTATATTCCAGTACCAACATGTTTTCTGACCCCTGTGCTTATGTCTGTGTGACACAATCATCTTGTCCTTGCATTGGGTAACTGCAGCCACAATAACAACAGTGATCCTGATGGGAATGTTAACTGTACATTAAACAATTGCCATTGCAAAATAATATTTGGTATGAATAATGACATACACTTTAACTATTTAACAGCTAAGAGCAATTCTACAATTCAATACAAGTGTGACCTATCCTTTCCTAGGATTATGCACCATAATAATCTCATACCACAGTGTTACCAAATCTTTCATAATTGTACATTCAAAAGCACCACAGCACCAGTCACGGATGTAAACATTCAATTGTATTACTAAAAGATTATTCAAACCGCACAGTTATGCTGTATAGTGTTCTCCCACCATATCAGTTACAAGTCCCCTGCAGTAAAAGTTAAAATTCAGATGTAGGTTCGCATTCAACACAATTGAACTGTGTATGGAAGTTACAAAACACACTAAATGAGTGCACAGAACTGCACCCTTTTCAAATCTGGCAATTTTTAGTCCACTATGCTCCAATGTACATGCCAGTCATACATGTAAAATACATCATCTCTGGTGCTGGAGTGTGTTAAAGCTGAAGTTTTTGCAGGGCTCATAAAAATTATTAATTCCTCTCCTGTCCAAATTTTTTTTGGGTGTGCTGCAAACAAGTGTAAATCCAAGACATTCCTGTAAAATGTTAAACAGTCAAAATTCTTGACAGATTATAGCTGCATGTAATATCTACAATAATATAGCCAGTAAGAAAAAGAAGTATTGACAATTTTCATTCATCAAGCACAAAATATAAAACACATCTCAGCACATATTACATGAAAAAAATCAGTGTTAATTTGCATCTGTCTCAATAGTAGGTATCTCTACAACCAAAACTTACAAAGTATGGGGACTTCTTTAAAATAATTCTTAACCCTTTAAACGCCAAGTTAAATCCCATCTGCCATCTGCTGCATTATTAGGAGCTCACCATATTCTCCACGTTAGCGGGGAAAGGATTAAAGCAATTGTTAAAAAATGTGTTTGGTATGCACAGCTCCTTATAAGATAAAAACTCTTAACTATTCAAAAGGCAGTGATAAGTGTATGTATCATTTACTGTAACAGATACCCAACTTTGTATTTTGCTCACAGCAATTGTTTGGTTCCTACAAGAAATACATTTTTCTTAACCTTCCCTGTTGGACTGACCTTAGTATCTGATATGAAAAGTGCTGTCTTGGATACCAGACACATGTTTTCAAACATAGCTAAGGTTAGTTTTGCTCTATAAAAGAGTTTAAAAATTACTTTATGTCTGAACATACTTAATAAGTACTGTCCAGATCAGTAATATTACCAGATGGTGACAGCATACTTTCCTGTCTTGTGACACAACACATACAGGTGAATAGTTTTCTATACACACACACACACAAACACACACACACACATACTTATAACATTGTCTAAAATCTGGAATTATTTATCTCAAACAGAGGAATTAAACAGGCTGTATCTGGCACAATCATTTGGCATACTAAAATAACGGTGCATAGTTACTAAATGTTTCAGCATGCCGCCTTGTACTTGACATCAGTGACAGGACAAAATAAGTTTTGATAGTGATACATGCAGAATTGCCCTTTAACCTTCAGAGGCTACATCCCCTCGTTGGCAGATAGGAGAGATCATGATAGTGGAGGGTCCTGAGTAAAATGAATAAGAACCCACAGACAAACAGAAATCCCAGCACATGGAAGCTCTAAAATGCCGGGATATTCTCTCTCCAGGACCCACATACATGGTTCAGTGCTTAACCAAATGCTTTCAGCAGGCAGTAACTGCACTAGACAGCTGAAGTCAGGCTAGCAACCTATTGGGGTCCAATTTATTGCTGAAAGTAACATAGATGTTTACCTTGCCTTGGGAAAGAAAGAGTCTTGGCAGATGGCACAAAACTTTGCAAGATTTACAACCTGTTGAAAGAGACCTAGAGGAGGATGAGGAGAAGGAAAAAGGTTAATACACTGATCAAAATGAAGTAGGGCAGGTATGGTCCCACAATAATAATGCTTCAACAAAATAAAACTTGAATTCACTGCTGTTTCTTGCAGTGAAAACTACAACATTCCATACGATCAGACAATGCTGATACTTGTATAGCATGAATACCATGACAGCCAGCACATGAATTGGTAAAACAAAAACAAGAATTCACACTAGAAGTGAAAAAACCCCAGATATCTCTTCATGGCGATAATCTTCCACAATGTCACAGAAGAATGTCCGGTCATAATGCTGAATAAAACTGACAGCTGGACCACTTATGTGGCATATGTTGTGCAGTTCAATGAAGGTAATTTGGAGTGCACATAAAACTTCTTCTTAACATATCTTTTGTAATGTTAAGGTGATGTGCCCCAAAAATAATCCATTATTTTGATATCTAAAACAGCTGGTCATGTGTTTAAAATCTTCCAGTTTCTAATAAACATTTAGTAGTTTCCCATGCAGTTCCTAAACATCAACAAACTGTCATGCTTCACAGCAGGCTTGATGGCTTCCACATCACTAGATGAAAGATAGATTGTCCACTACACTGACAAATTCATTGATTTTTCCATGTTTTATTATAAAATTGTAAATTTCATTGATTTGTCACACCATTCTCTGGACCTCCAACAAATGCTGGGTTTAGCGTTTCCAGTGTTTTGCCCTTCCCATTGGAGTGACTGTTGGTCACATCAGAACGCTCTGAATTGGCTGTTGGTTTCTTTTCTGGCTTCACATAATGGCTGGTTCCCTCAAGGTTTAGGGTCTCTTGGCGTCCACTACTGCGAATGAGACAGGTCACAGCTATAACTAACAAGATTGCACCTAAAGCAAACAGTCCATATGAGATGACAGCGCGGGCAATGGGTGGAGCATTAGTTGCCAGGCTCAGCAAGTCTGTCACTTCCTCTGGCAGTTGATCGATTCCCTGCAACAAGGCAAGAGCAATTAAGTTCTGACATTTCCAACTTCCAAACCATACCACACATTAAAGTGGAGTGAGGACAATTATTTTAAGATGAACAAGAATTTAAAGTGTCTGAAAACAACAAAATTACAATGTTTTGGCATAAAAAGGAAAAATTCACAAAATTTATAAACCTCGTAAATACCGTTACGGTGGTCAAGACACAGAAGTTATAACAATCTGGACATGTAGTTCAGATTAATAAACAAGAAGTCATAAAGGACTCTTATGGGAAAAAGTGTGGGAAAGTAGCCAATCCAACAAAAGGAGGGTAACTTAATGTACGACATCACATGCTGCTTTGTGTAAACAATACAGTGGTAAGGATTGTCAAACAAATATTTATTGAACATGTTACTTTGAAGTCACAAGTATAAGAGTTAAAGGTTTCAGTTTGAAACTCAGTAATCCATCATCAGGTTGTAGGAACAACATGCAGAAGAGTACATAATATGCACTTAACTTTAAAATAAAACTGAGTCCTCAATTTCGAGTTCATGTCAAGGACGGTCAATGTTAATTGGTCAGATATGCTGCTAAATTAATAAAACTATACAAACAGCACATGTAGGCTGGTGTGTACCTAAGAATTACTTGTAAGGGAAAAGAGATGGACGTGCTGGAAAATCAGTCAATATAACTGAGTTTATGTTACATAGATTCACAAATTATCTATTCAACTACTAAAAGTCAATAATACTGTTACAAAATTATACTGTTCTAATTATATTTTGCCAGAACAGAAAGTCTAACCATGTCATCCCATATGCTTCAAGAAAAATACAGCCCATAAGCATGATCTCTGAATATGTTTATATGTTTCTAAATAATGTCTAGTATCATATTTAACAAAATAATTTGCTGTAGCGTTAACATCCAAGGTATCCTGTACTTACAATTCTGTAGAGCTGTTGAATAATACTGCCATGCCCTTGCAGTCACCACTTGGTAAAACTATGCAGATTTTCATTGCTAATCTTAATGTACTATAATACTATGGTACCATATCTACAGAGCATTTAAATTAACTGGTCTGATGACAAAAGTGTAACTTAATGAAACAGAGTCCACACTGAAACTGTACCACTCACTCAATTACTAAAAAATTAGTGGGGGTCCGTCCCCCCCTCACTTCTACTTCCAAAGGGTACATCACAGTTTGAAATTTATGGTGTAATAATTATGCAACTACAAAAACAGCAAATACTTACATCTTCAAACCACATGATGGGAAATACAATATCAGGAAAGGTGGCCACCTGTTTGATGTCCACTACCTGACTGACAGCCAAGTTCAGCTGTATTCTTGCTCGAGCTCCCAGTGCTACACCCATTTGCTGAAAATAATTACAAGCAGATATGCTTCACTGTGAACATAATTGGTTAGAAGTATAGACATGTTAAACTAATTTGATTAATGTGCTGGCCACTTTCCCAATTCATTTCTACCACTGTTTTTCAAAAACTGGGTATGTTGGTATCTTCAGGTGAAAGACGCAAGGTCAGTCATACTCTGGTGGATCCAATAGAAAGAGTTAGTCTGTCTCATTGTGATGGAGTTTGTATTCTCGTGTAAAGAAAAACCAACTTGATGCACAACTAATAACTTAGTATATTTTGTCAACCTCTACATTTTTTGGGTGTATATAGGCCAGTCATCAGGAGGTACAACCATATGTATACAACAATTGGTACTTATTATTCTTTTTAGATGACTGTCTGTTGTCCTGGTTGGATTGGCTGGCTCTTGTCCTGGTTGGATTGTCTGTCCATTGTCCTGGTTGGATTGATTGTCTGTTGTCCTTGTTCGATTGAAACAATCCAACCAGGACAACAGACAGTCATCTAAAAAGAATAATAAGTACCAATTGTTGTATACATACAGTTGTACATCCTGATGATGGGACTAGATATGCCTGAAACATGTACAGGTTGACAAAATATACTAAGTTATAAGTTGTGCATCAAGTTAGTTTTTCTTTACACAATTATATTGAGATGCATGATCAACAAAACATAAAATTTGTATTGTCCTTTGTGCGTCTATATAGGAACATTATTTCATCCGAAAAATTGTATCACTACTGCATTCAGACAGTCTGGTGTGACAACAGACAGTACAGTGCTTGCTGCTATTCTCATTTGCCATAGTCAGGGTCCACATGTTTGAGTTCAATGTATTGCAGCCCATATTAGCTTCTTGCATGCATATTTAAAGGAAGTTCTGCAAATATTTTCCTTCAGCTCACAGACACATCCCACATCCTGCATTGTGTCTGATAAACACGTTGTTCATTGCATGTCAAAGTCTGACAAGTTAATTAAGCAGAGAGGAGATGACTAGTGAAAGCTGTCAGACAAATTCGTGTTCCTGTATCTTGGCACGATATTCATACTGACTTTTGTACAATTAAAAATGTAACTGAAAGAAAAGTTATACTGATAGATTGGCAAACAAACAGAGATAACAGCAAATGACTTAATAACAGAGTTCTAAAATGGGAAAAATATTGAGGATTCTGTTCTTCCAGCATATGACCCAGTTACAGAGTGTCACATTTCCAAAGAACGGAATCCTCAACTGCACCTGTGTCGAAACCTGAAAATTCGCAAGTATAATATTCCTTTGAGATGTCAAAGACAATGAAACAACAATGGTATTATAAATAACATTTGCATGGCAAACTAATGTTATGGAATGCGAAGTAACACGTGAAAGACCTGCATGAAGTTTCAAAATGCCATTAAGCTAACAGAATTATTGGTCAATCTTCTCTGTGCATTCCAGGGTTGTTCACAGTACAGTATTGGTACATAAGGTGCTATCTTATAACTCACAGGCTGAACATCAATATAGAGACGATGCTTCTCTGGGTCAGGTAGGCTGATCCCCTCCACAGCTTCTCGAAATTTAGGGTCAGCAAGGTAGAAGTGTGGGAAAGACAACATTATTGGCGAGTCTAGAAACAAATGGAACAATTTAAAATTATATCTAAAAATAATTAGAAACTAGAAAAAAATACATATTTACTTCTGTTATGAACTCAAATTTAGACATGTTTTTATCTCAAATTAGTTCTGATGAGCTCTCAATACCAACATAAACCTACTATTGATAGATCAAATCAACATTGCTGCCATGATAGTAGGAGTAGCAGGGTGTGTCTTTTAAGTTGAGATAAATTTAAAAATTTACAAGTAACTGACACCAAAATTGAGAATCAAACTTTATATTGCCACATTTTGGGACGGATGTGCAAGACTGTAATTATATTTGTGTTACTTTTACTTGCTTTCATTCTGTTATGTTATTTAAACAATAAAATATTGCAATAAAATGTCCTTTTAACACAGCTGGTTATGTACTGAAAAAGTGATAAACACTCAACAAATTAACTGCATGTTTCAGCTCCAGTCAGCCATAATCAGGTTAAACAAGCTGGAGTCAGAACATAGAGATCATTCTTAAATATAATGTTAACACTAAACATCAAGTTCATTCCTCTTATAATTTGTTTCTGATGTTATGAGTGTGGAGTATAGTATATACAAATAGGCAGGTACATTCTTCATTGTCACAGTTTGAGTTGAATGAAACAATATTGAGCAGAGAGTATATTTAATCTCAAAATGTGAAATTTTAGTCAACACTTCATTGTGTTGTATTGTTGTTATGGTACAGTGCAGACAAATGTACACACCAAACTGACAGAGACTGATGTTAAAGAGTCCATTTGGAGAACAGGGTGGCCCTGCTGGACAGAAGCAATCATTCTCTTGGTTCCTTGCCACTTCTGCAAACACATCTGTAGGTGGTGTGAATCTATAACCCTTCACTCCACCAGCAGTGTCTACCTCACGCAAGAACCTGCAATGCAGCCACAGTTAAAAGTGTGCACCGCCTACAAAATTACATTCTAAAGTACACTTAAGTATTCAGGAAAAAACGGGAGCAAGGAACATTGTAAAGGAAATAAAACAGAACCATGAAAAGTGGCTAAAACATGTACAGAGGATGGACACAGATAGAATACCAAAACAAGCACTACAGTACCAACCAAAAGGACAAAGGAATGTAGGATGACCGAGGAAGAGATGGAGGGACCAACTTCATCTTGAGGATTAAGGAACAAGAAACATGCCTAACGCTTCATGAACATGATGATGATGGTGATGATGAAGTACAATTAAATAGTCCTTAGCTTAAGAGTTGCACTCATGAAAACTAAAACTGTACCTGCTCCTGCACTTTGTACAACTTCATAAATACTTTACACAAATTTTATAATATTCTTATAACACAACCAAATATATGCACTAATTTCTCAAATTTAATTTTGGAATAAAACTCTACATGTTTCAGACAGTTACTCTGTCCATCTTCAGGAGTTTTTCACTGTACACACAGCAAACCAGTATGACATATACCATTGCTGCGTGTACAATGAAAAACTCCTGATGATGGACAGAGTAACTGTTCGAAACATGTAGAGTTTTATTCCAAAAATAAATTTGAGAAATTAGTGCATCTAATTGGCTTTATTACAATCATTTATCATGATGCATGGTCACCTGAACATCAGATTTTTTAGTATTGTGGAAGGATTGCAATGGGCTTGACCTAAGGGAAACAACAAACACATTCAGCGAGTCTATGAAGACTAGGATATATGAAGGCAATATTAAAATAAACAGTTAAGGAAAAACTTTGTAAGAAAGTGTCCTTTTTAAGTAGAATGGCCAATGGTGGATTTTTGGTTCTTGTACAAGAAGAGGGGGGCTATTACTTGCTGAGTTAGTTTAACTCCATACACAGACAAAGTTACTGTGAACAGCAGTGAGTATCTCAACAGATAAACTAGCATCAGACTGTTTATGTTTATCAGAAACTATAAGATAGTATAATGGCACAGTAAGCTGCCTATTTAAATATATATATATCAAAAAGAAAATCCTATCATATCAGAGAAAAGCTAATTCACACATGTCTGTACAAAAAGTGTAAAGACCATTTTGCATCAGCAAGTATTCATAGAAATGTGTAAAATTTTTAGAAAGATCGAAAAAACACTTGGCTGTATGAATGTAATTTTAACATGTAATAATCACCGACATGTTTCGGCTACTCGTGTGGCCATCCTCAGGGAGATAAGAAAAGAATACAAAAACAATTATAATGTGTCAAAATCACTCCACATGTTTCGGCCATTCATGTGGCCATCCTCAGGGAGATAAGAAAAAGAATACAAATACAATTATAATGTGTCAAAATAATTTCACAGTGACACTTTATAATTGTATTTGTGTTATTGTCTCCTGAGGATGTTGGTGATTATTATGTAATAAAATTACATTCATACATCCATGTGTGTTTTTGGTCTCTTTAAAATATTATATAAATCTGATTAATGTACTGAAAATGGAACTTATAAAACTCATAAACATATTGATACAAATAGCATGTAGACAACTTTGCATACCTAAATATTCATACAAAAAAGCTCAACAACACAACATGAAAGAACCAGCTACCATGTAAAATCTAACATATCACACGTTCAGAGCAAAGTGAGTAAGTTCTCTATTTAACATACATGTATGTGACCAACTGAAGGACCCACCTGAGGGGAAGCAGACGACAGAGATCCTTGTCATACACATACAGGGTTGTGTTCGGCGTGATGTGTGGGGGGAAGATGGAACCATCACTGCCATTCAGGCGATTGCACTTCTCTGTCTTCCAGTGAAGCAAATGTGTTTGTCCATTGAACCTGTCTATAAGTCCAAACTGAGTGATGTCACCGCCTCCAGTAAAGACCGTCACGTTGTCTGCAGATGTACCATTTTTCTGCAGACAAATGCAGTACTTTAGCAAATAATAAACATATCTACCCAAATTTCAACAATAGCTTTTAAAAATAAGGCTGACAGTTTAGCATAAACACTGTCTTATTCTACTTAATATTATTTAATGTTGTTTTTTCTTGAAAGAATTCAGAGATTTTTCTCACTTAGTCACGGCATATAGCACAGATTTTTCCTAAGTATATTTCCTTTTGTAGCTCCTAATAATGCAATAATTCCAAATAAGCAGTTTCTCACACAGATACGAACACATTTTGTTTTTATGGTTTTCTGCTCCGAAATTCCACCTTGTTATATCCTGTCCTTGTTACTTCCCTGCCAGAATTTGTCTTTGATTGTTAATGTACACAATGCAGCATCAAAAAAGGGATTAAAGAATTTGCCATTCAGAGGAATGTGCATCATGACATATTCTTATAATAAAAACCAATGAGATGTACTGTTTCTCAAATATATTTTGGTATAGAGTTCTACATGTCTCAGACAGGTTTACTGTCCATCGCCAGGAGTCTAGTACTGAATACATAGCAATGGGTATTTGTCAGACAGGTTATACTGACTGTGTGCTAGCAGACAGTCAGCATGACCTGTATGACAAATACCTATTGCTGTGTATAGAGTACTAGATTGCTGATGATGGAGCGCAAACCAGTCCGAAACATGTAGAGCTCTATACCAAAATAAATTTGAGAAATAGTGCATCTCATTGGCTTTTATTATAAGGATTGAAGAATATTCAGGTGAAAAATATATCCATACATATTTATGGATTCACTGCTACACGCATTTATTTTTTTAAGTGTGTTCCGTTTGCAACCAGATAACAAAATACTTCAACATTTCTCTAACAGATGAGATACAGGTTGTCAAAAAAACAAAAATGATAAAATTAAATGAGCTATAGACTTTTTAGAAATATTCATTCGTCATTTTTTCAACATGTGTGCAACAGAAATGTCTCATTCTTTAAACTCGCCATTTTAATTTTAAATTTGTGGCTTTCGAATGCTCTGCAGTTAACGTGAAAAAAACCTAATCATTATGCATATCAGGAAAATCATGTTGTTGAAAATGTTTTCAAAATACCATGAGGTTTAAGGAAAACTGAATCAAGAATTATGCCAGGAATAATATTGCAATTATCTAATAAATATGAGATCCTCGAAAGTTAATTTTTGAGATACTCAATTATTATACCAACCACTGCACATACATAAAATTTATAAAATTTACACATTAAAACATTAAAAACGCTCCTACATGTTTTGGTCCTAAGACCATCATCAGGGAGTTATATATTCCTTGCTGAAGTCACACTAGAAATAGTCACATATTAATTTTGTTGTACCAGTTGGGTGTTGTGGCAGCATGCCTGTAACATAATTTATACTAAGCAAGTATCGTCAAAATATATATTAGAATAATTTTGTACACAAATAATTAGGCTTGTTGGACTGATGTGAGATTTATGCTTACCGTGTTGTGTAATGTTATGTTGCAAAGAGTGCCCTGCTATGGTTGTGCATTCTGTGCTTTTTTGCGTGATACTGTCAGCAAGTTATATAGAAGGATTTTCGTTGCATTTATAAGTTCATAGAGGGGGTTGGAGTCACTGACCTGTTGCTCCACGATTAATATCCCGTGTTGGTGGAATGCTTGCATATATAAGGCTTCCCAACAGTTCATATGTGTACCTTTTGAGCATATTTTTAGTAGTTGTAATGTGTCTGCTATTGGTCCATATTCATGTCTATTTTGCAGGATATGTAATGCGTAGGCAGATTGTGGGTTGTTGGTTCTTATATATCTAACATGTTCCTTATGTCATACATTTATAGATTTCCTGATTGTCCAACATACACCTAATTACATGTGTTACATTTCAGTTTGTATATTCCACTAGGATATTTATTATTAATTTGTTCTTTTAGATAGTTGTTGTTGAACGGTGTTGGTTGCCCTAAATGCAACCCAATTGGTACAATGAAATTAATATGTGACTATTTCTAGTGTGATTTTAGCAAGGAATATATAGCTCCCTGATGATGGTCTTAGGACCAAAACATGTAGGAGCGTTTTTAATGTATTAATGTGTAAATTTTATAAATTTTATATATGTGCAGTGGTTGGTGTAATAATTGAGTAACTCGACAACATTCACGGTATAACAATGAAAATAATTAATTTTTGAGACTTTGTTCACTGTTCATTGTTTAACAATACCAAGGATAAACTAAATATATCAAATTAAATGTCATTAATTAGCACTTAATTATTGTATTTCCACAAACTGGACAATGTGGGAAGTCTAAAAATTGTATGGTGCTAAATATGAATGGTACAGAATGGTACCAAAGATAAAATAAAGCTGATTTAAAATGAAAAATTTAAAAAATAAAACATATTTGTGGCAATGGTGAATGCATTTCGACACTGAAGTGTTTCGTACAGCATGTGGCATGCTGTAACCTTCCTCTGTGCTCTGTGTAGTATACAAAAAATGTTGTGCAGGACACACACACACACACACACACACAAACAAACACATTAACTTGCATCACACACTACAAATATTGCCTGTAGTGCATTCACATTTCTCTTCAAATTAAACAACACAAAGAAAACCAATTCTGTTATTTTAACTGCAATTGTATGTAGTGCATACTTTATCAGAATCCATGCTTCATGACATATTGAAACTTCATTAATAGCAGATTCAGTGAAGAGACCTTCTACATTTGTACATGTAAAGTTCAAATCCCAGTAGTGGTGCTGCCATTTTTCTCCTCAAACACGCCAATATTAAAAAAAAATGGATTATGCTACCCCAAAATGTCCTACATATAATTCATTGTACCTGGACCATGAAACTGATAACCCACTTCAATCTAGTGATAAGGTCTGAAATGCAAACAACTTTGTTACAAACACACACACACACAACATGCCTTCATGGAACAACACAGGGGCAAATCAGTCATTATCGTTGTTGAAAACAGTCACCAAATCCAGGCTCTTAACGTGCCATATCTGGGGTACCTTCCCCATTCAAAACAAATTCTCCATGTTCTCAAGCACAGGGAATGGCGAGTTTAATGATCACTTAAAAACTTACCCCATACATGAGGCCAAATTCTTCATAGGGCAGTTTCTGTTCCTTGGGGACTACATCTTTAGCCAGTTTCAGGAGTGGGTCTTCATATCCCCAGAGCAGCTGATCCACTGTCACTTCCACAAACGGTTTGATCTTAAGAATGTCCATAATGGATGCCATTGCCAGTCGTAAGAAGCGAGCTGCATGTTTGCTTTGAGATGTAGCACTCTGCAACAACACATCTAGTGGTCTGAGCAAAGGAAGAGTAGAGTCACTGGTCAGTATATTTGCTCTGTGATCGAAGTCACTGGCTTGTATGTTGCTCTAAAAGAGTAATGCTCCATTACAACACATGCAGTGGACTGAGGAAGAGAGGGAGGAAAAAAAAGTTGAGTCTCTGGCTGGTATGTTAGGCACCCAGCAAGAAAAGACAAGAAAATCCACAATTTAACACAATGTGATGCTAGTATTTCGCGGGGGTAGGAAGAATGTCAAAAATACAAGAATTAATGCAATTTACCTGTACATTCATGCACAAAAATTAAGTTTCAAAACTCGGGCATCACATAGAACTACGCATCATTATGTGCAACCTTGAAACATTTGTGAAATCACAGTCTCATGTGGTGCATGATGAGAGATGTTTGTTACATAACTGAGATATAAGTGAGGACAGCAAAATGATGTTTCTTTCCTGTTGGCAGATCTCAGACCCATCAAATACAGTGTTCCCATTATTATTTGTTATTCATGACAAGAATTCTTACAAACTGTGATATGATCATGTAACAAGAAAATGTTCAACATTGTCCACA
>Ga0209755_10003786_pt1 | contig 18546 bp, 13 predicted proteins | sample TergutCo191P1_FD_187301 | JGI IMG/M metagenome (GOLD analysis project Ga0209755, IMG submission 187301) | Cornitermes sp. P1 segment gut microbial communities from Petit-Saut dam, French Guiana - Co191P1 (SPAdes) (version 2) | ecosystem: Host-associated > Arthropoda: Insects > Digestive system...
CAGAAAACCTTCAACAGTTAATGAATGTAAATGCTACAGTCAATAGGACTGTAAACACTCCGCCGTGGAGTCTGGGCTGGTTTATTGCGACGTCTTTGTCAAACCACCAAAGGGCTGCTGCCGTAGATGCAAGCCTTGCTGTTATAGTTTCTTATCAGCAAAGGAGTACGGGGGATTTCTCGTATATACTAATAACTGACCATGATAGGTATGAAATGCCGACGGCTATGCATGAACTCAGTCCGAGCGCAGCTATTTTCAGAAATCCTGTGTCCACAACATCACCCACCGCTTGGAGAGGTGTGCAGCTTTTACCGACGGTAACAGAAGGAGTTGTGCTGATGCAGGGGTATCTTGCCGACGCCGGATTTACTCCGATTGCTTCCGAGTGGTGGCATTTTAATGACTTGGAGGGTATTGGAGTTGCACGTAGCATAGGGAGCCGCGGGGAGTTTTATGTTTCCACGGTCTACAGTGTCGCACCGATTGTAGCGGAGTGATGACATTATCTATGAAAAAAAAAACTTGCAATTATGAACAAAGTGTGCTAAGTTAATAAAAAGTTCGTGAAATGTTCATGACTTGAGGGAGGGCATACGTGTGAGTTCAGCTAAGTTTAAACCCCCGGGGAAAACGTTACTTCAGGTGCCAGGTATATTTCTGATTATAATTGCAGTGATTACGGCGGTTTTTGGTGCGGTTTTGTGGGTGATTTCCGATACTTTAGTGTATGGAACGGGATTTATGGCAGACATGTTAAGAGATATGATACCTCAAGAACTTGACTATATCATGGGGTTGGTTTCTGTTGATATGGATCATCCTGTGGATATGGTTATGGGCGCAATCGGAGGTGTTGCGGCAGGCTTTTTAACTCCTTTGAGAATTATCAGTCTTTGAAGCATACTGGGAGGAACTCTGCTTTTTATAATTTCAGTAGCCTGTGTCGCATGTTGTAGAAAGATAGGTGCAGCAAAGGTTCTTATTGTTTTGATTGTCTTGGGAGGGGTATTTGCTTTCATACAGCCTGCCGGAATTTTTGTTATTGGAGTGCAATTGCTGTTGTTGGCTCTTTGTTTGATTGGAGCAATAAAAAATCTTAGATATTCCCCATGATATGGGGAGAAAATAATACTATTCAGAGGGGGACAATCAATGGCTAATGAAACACAAATACTGACGGGCAGTAATGAAAATCAAAGTACGGAGCAAGTAACTACAGTGCCAACACCTGAGGAGCCTGCCAATGAGGTCATAGAGAGCGAATCTGTTGCAGCAGAATCTAGTGTAGGAGAACCTAATGCAGCAGAAGATTTACAGAGCGAACCTATTGCCGCTGAAGCTGATACAGACGAGATTCCGATGACTGGTGAACCATTGCCTGAACAAAGCAGTAATCTGGAGTTATTGCAAAGTGAAGTTGCAAAAATAGCCGAGCAAACAGCCGAGCTTACAAAACTATTTAAGGCACGGATACTTCATTCCGAATACGAAACAAAAGTTGTTGATGGGATGCATAAAGAGCTTCAAAAGTACAAAGAGGATATGTATTCTCAATTGGTGCGCCCGATTCTTCTTGATGTTATTAATATGAGAGACAGTATTTTACGTGTTGCTGCAGAGCATATGAAGAAACCTGAAGGCGAGCAGAGTGTTTCACTTAAAACATTCGAACTATACTCCTATGATGCTATGGAGATTCTTGAGAAAAACAACATTGAAGCTTATAAAAGCGAAGCAGACATAGCATTTATTCCCGTGCGCCAAAGAGTTGTGAGTAAAACGCCAACGGCAGACAAAGAGCTGCACGGCAAAGTTGCGCAATCCTTAAGTGACGGCTATAGTTATATGGGTAAAACAATAGCACCGGAGAAAGTCGCAGTTTACGTTTACGAGGAGTCACAAAATCCGCCACCCCCGGAAGCTGTTGAAAATAATAACCAACAAAACGAATCTGACAGAGTAATAGAGGAGGAAATAGAAAATGGCTAAGTATGTTTTCGGCATTGACCTTGGAACGACCTATTCTTGCATATCGTACGTAGATGAAACAGGAAGACCGGTAGTTATTAACAACTCAGAAGGCACAAACACAACTCCATCGGTTGTGAATTTTGCCAGTGAATCGCAGGTTGTAGTCGGACAGGTGGCAAAAGAAAGTGCCGTGATTGAACCGGAAAAAACTATATCCTTAGTTAAAAGATTAATCGGTAGAACCGATTTTGCCATAGAGTACAATGGCGAAGACAAATCACCGGAGGAAGTCTCTGCCTATATTCTCAGAAAGCTTGCCTCTGATGCAGGGCAAATGATTGATACAGAGGTTAGTGATGTGGTCATTACTTGCCCTGCCTATTTTGGAACTGCCGAAAGAACGGCAACTAAGAATGCGGGCATAATCGCCGGGCTCAATGTGCTGGAAATCATCAGTGAGCCGACGGCAGCAGCTATTTTCTATGGCTGCACAAAAGAGCAAGACCAGAAGACTATCTTAGTTTACGACTTGGGCGGCGGCACATTCGACGTAACTATAATGACAATCGGTCCGGAGAAGATAGAAGTCATATGTTCCGAAGGAAATCATGAGCTGGGCGGAAAAGACTGGGATGAAGCATTAATAGGATACCTTGTAAACGAGTTTAAGTCTGAAACAGGCTTTGATGATGAACTTGATGAATACGCCCAGCAAGATGTACGGCTAAAAGCAGAAACTGCAAAGATGCAACTGACTTCGAGGGAACAAATCCCGGTGATGATGGACGTAGCGGGATTGAGAGCGAAAATTGATGTTTCGAGAGAAACCTTTAACGACATTACGATGGTATTGCTTGATGAGACTATCAACAAAACAGATGAAGCAATTGCAATTGCAGAAGGAAAAGGGTATAAGGTCGATGAGATACTGCTGGTCGGCGGCTCGACAAGGATGCCCCAAGTAATGGATGCGCTTAAAAGCAAATATGGCATGGATCCAAAGGTTGTCGATCCTGATGAAGCAGTAGCAAAAGGTGCAGCCATTCACGCTGTCAACGTATATGTAAATAATCAAAAAAGCATTGCCGAGTGGGAGGAAAAGGTAGAATCCGGTGAAGTAAGCGCATCTGACGAAGATGATGGTCCTCCCGTAGAAAATAAGGAAGACTACAAGGAAGATTTGAATGTAAACCAGGCAAAAATTGGCATTGGCGGTAAAGTGAAAGAGGTAGTTGTTGCCACGACCAAGAGCTATGCAATAGAAATTCTATATGACGGAAATCCTAAGTGCTGCAATATGATTCTGAAAAACGAACCCATGCCTGACGGTTCTGTCAGTGTTACAAGAGAATTCGGAACAGCATCAAAAAATCAGGATACAGTGGTTCTGACAGTATATGAAGAAGATTTTATGGAAGAATATTTTGATGTTGATTCTGATTATGTATTGGGCGAGGCAGAACTAACTTTACCCTCGGGCCTTCCTGAAGGTGCACCGATTGAAATCACATTTACGCTTAGCGCAGAGGGTATGCTTGATGTACACGGGCGTTGCCTGACCAGCGGAAACAAAATACATGCGACGATGCAAGCTAAAGGCATAATGGCTGAAGAAAAAGTTGAAGAACTCAAAGAAAAATCAAAAGGCATCACAGTCATGTAGTGGTTAAATCATTCGTGTTTGAGTCTATTTAAGTGGAGGGTGTTTATGGGAATCAGAGTTGGTATTGACCTTGGAACAACGTATAGTGTTGTAGCTAAGATTGACAGCGAGACGAGCAGACCTGTTGTTATAAAAAACAACTTTGACAGTCCCACAACACCCTCCGTACTGTGTTTTGAGCAAAGCGGAAATGTGCTTTTTGGTGAAGATGCAAAGAATATGCAAGCTATGGGTGATATAAACACAGCGTCTTTTTTTAAGAGAAGTATGGGCAGTGACGATTTCTTGCTGGATTTTCATGGGAATTCATACACACCTACGGACCTCTCGGCGATTTTGCTTAGTAAACTCAAAGAAGAAGCGCAGCAAAACTCCGGAGAAAGTATAGATGCTGCGGTGATAACAGTTCCTGCATATTTCTCGCATAAGGAAAGAGCAGCGACCATCGAAGCCGGAAAAAAAGCCGGTTTAGACGTAATCGCGATAATAAACGAGCCTACTGCTGCTGTTTTTGCATACGGTCTGAACGAAAAGGACACAGAGCAAACGATAATGATTTATGACCTCGGAGGAGGTACATTTGATGTCTCAATTGCCAAGGTCAACAACTCGAGCATCACCATTTTAGGCAGCGACGGCAATCACGAACTCGGTGGCAAGGATTGGGATGATTGCATTGCAAATTATCTCATACGTGAGTTTCAAGAAAGACATGACGTTGACATGGAAGATGACTTGTCAATGATGGACTCCATGCTTGTTACAGCAGAATCGGTCAAAAAGCAACTTTCCGCAAGAGACACAGTACATGTCCCTATAAATTACGGAGGCATAAAAGATTCAATTGAAATAACAGTTGAGTTATTTGAGTCTATTTCTGAATTCACACTCGGCATTACAAAAGACGTAATAGAGCGTCTGTTGGAGTCTCTGAGCTTAGGTTGGCACAACATAGACGGAGTCATTCTGGTTGGCGGATCAACTCGTATGAGGATGATTCACAACTATGTAAAGGAACTTTCGGGAAGACCTCCTTTAGGTGGAGTTAATGTGGATGAGGCAGTGGCTTTAGGTGCAGCAATAAGAGCAAACATTACAGAAAAAGGCGAAACATTGCCATCAATCGGGGGCAGAAAAAAAGGTGGGAATGAAGCGCCTGTTGTTGCAATTAAAGGTGCAAAGGCTTACACCGATGCTACGGCGCACACGCTTGGAATGATAGCAGTCAGCACTGATGGTGAGAGGTATATAAACAGTAAGATTATTAACAAAAACGCAGCAGTACCTGCAAGCGATAAACGGCCTTTCACGTTTAGAACCCGCGCGAAGGATAATGAACTGGAGGTTTATGTGCTTCAAGGAGAATTTGAACGACCGCTTGATAATACAGTTGTCAGCAAATATGTTGTGACGGATATAAAACAAACAAATCTGCCGGAATCAACGATAAATGTAACCTACAGATACACGGAAAACGGAGTTATAGAAGTGACTGCAGAGCAGCAGGAGACGGGTAAAACACTGCCCATCCGAATCGAACCTGTCCCGGATGATATGTCGTGGACAAACGGGTCTCCAAAGGATCAGGCAGGTCAAGCCGGAAGTGCCGCTGAGGTTGAAGTGCTTTTGGCAATTGACCTCTCGGGGAGTATGTATGGTGAACCGATTAAGAAAGCAAAAAAAGCTATGAATGATTTCGTAAATCAGATGGATGCCGATATAGTGAAAATAGGAATTATTGCCTTTGCCGATTCAACAAAATGTACTTTGAAGCCAACAAGTGACTATGAAACACTTAAAAAAGCTATTGATGGAATTGATCGAGCCAAGGTTGGTTATGGGAATAGAGGAGAACCATTTAGCAAGTCCCACACGGTTTTCAGCAAGGATGCCATAAGATATATAGTAGTGCTGACCGATGGATGCTGGTATGGGCCTAATAAGGCAATTTCTGAGGCTCGAAAATGCCATGCTGAAGAAATCGAGGTAATGGCTTTGGGGTTTGGCACCGCTGACCACAAATTTCTTAAAAAGATTGCATCAGTTGAGGAGTTTGCCTCAATGACTGAACTATCGCAGCTTTCCGGCTCTTTCTCAAAGATTGCACAGACAATAGGAGAGGGCGCAACAGGGATTACCGTAAGATAAAGTTTTACTCGGGGGTTGATATGTAAATGGAAAATAATTGGTATATAGAGCTGGAGCTTGAGTTTGACCCAAATCCGGTACATGATGAGACCAAAATAGCAGAAAGAATCGAAGAAAAAAGAAAAACTTGGTCTCGCAGTGCCTCGACTAATAAAATGGCGAGCAAATACATTGGTATGCTCGATAAAATTCGTGCGGATATGATTGGTGAGCAAAACATACGCAACGAACTCATTAAAAACGCCTGCGAAGTCACCTATCCACCTATAGATAAAACCTTAAAATTTGCGCAGCAAAATGGAGAAATTCCTAACCATTCGATAGAGAAAATAGCAAAAAAGCTCAATGTAGATGCCGCAATTGTCAAAAACCGTATCAAGGCACTGGGGCTAAAGGTCGGAGAAGCAAAAGCCGTTGACTACGCAGGAATAGTGGATAAAATTAAAGCTAAGCCTAAAGGTGCTGCCAGATTTGATGATGCTTTGAAAAACCTACAAGTAGTCAGTGCAGGCAATCTCTACGATTTTCTTAAAAAAGGTGATAAAACCGCACGTAATTTGCCACCTGAAACACTAAAGAAAACAGCAGCTGAAAAGAAGAGTGAGTTTCGCAAAACCGGTCCGATAGATAGCGCAGGGCAGAAGCTATGTACACTATGTGAATTAACATTTAAGGATAAGAACGGTAAAGCAGAATATGATGAGTACTTAGAGTATTCCGAAAGGATGGCAGTACTTAAAGAGATAAAGGATCTCGCAGAGATTTCCGGAAATCTGAATCCAGACCAACAAGAGGTATTTATCGAGAGACTGACCGAAGTATTCAAAAACAGAACACGTGCATCTGAAGTCTTTGTTGCGTATTGCGAGGTTAATAATATACGATATACACAACAAGCATCGGAGAGTAGCACGAAAAAGCTAATAGTGTGCCGTTGCGGTGTAACAAATGATGTTACCGATGGTAAAAGAACAGCCTGTAAAACCTGTGGTGAAGACCTCCATATAAGCTGTCCAAAGTGCAGTGAATCAAATGAAGCGAGTGTGAAGGTATGTAAATGCGGATTTAAGTTCGATAATATAGATAAGGCAGTGGCTTTATGCCATCTTGCGGAAGATGCAATAGCAGGAATGAATTTTGAAGGAGCGGAGGTTCATCTCTCTGAAGCAAACAATTACTGGTCCGGCAGCGACAAAGTAAGTGAAATCCGTGCAAAGCTTGAAAAACGCCGTCAGAGTGTCGGTAACGCCGCGGAGTCGATGCGTGATGCGGTGTCAAAGCGCGAGTTCTATGAGGCAGACAGACAATACAAGAATATCCAAAAGCTGTTTCCCGAATTTAAGGATGCCGGGGTAGAAGAGCAAATAAAAAATGCATTAAATTCGGCAGCGACAGCATTAAATCAGGCAAAGGCTGCAAAATCAGAAAGGGATACTATCGACTTTTGTCTCAAAGCCTTTGATTCATGTGCGGATTATCCCGGGATAAATGAGCTTGTACCAGAGCCTCAACCTCCGGCAAATATAAAAATAAGCACAGACGGAAACACTAAAACGAATATTATCAGTTGGGATAAATCAGATTCCGGTGGAACCGTTTATTATGTTGTGGTGAGGAAGGTAAATGCAGCTCCTATAAGCATAGAAGATGGAGAAACGCTTGAACGTCTGAGCATGTGCACATACAGCGATAGCAAAATAGAAGCAGGGGTTTCATATTTCTATGCAGTGTTTACCGAGCGGGTTGGTAAATATTCAAAACCACTTATCAATGCCTCTGCGGCCGTCAATTTGTTTGAAATTTCAAATCTAAGCATAACTGCAGGAGATACTACGCTCCAGCTTGGCTGGGATTCGTTGCCGACAGGAGCCACCGCAGATATATATAGAAAATCTGATAAAGGCAAAGATGAAAAATTATCCTCAACAACACTCACAAGTTTCCTCGATAGTGGGCTTAGAAACGATAGCCTATACCGCTATCATGTAAAGCTTGTGTATTCAATCGGTGGAATTACAAAAGAAACACAAGGAATCACAGTTAGTGCTACGCCGACTAAGCCACCGGAGCCGGTTGAGTCTCTTAAAATTGAACAAAAGGATGAAGATGTTTTCACTGCTACATGGAATGCTCCTGAGAACACAGAAGTCAAGTTATATTGCTCCGAGCAAAAGCCTGCGTTTAAATTTGGAGCTGTCATATCGCAACAATTGCTCGAAAAAGAGATGACTCAACTAGCGCTTACCCGAATCTCTGATACGGAAGCTTCGTTTTCGCACAAAACTAAAAAACTGCTTTATGTTGTGGCAACTTCAGTAAAATCAGGATCCGTTGTCATCGGAGCTGCTTCAAGGGTGAGGTATGGGGAAGATATAAAAATATCCAGAGTTGCTCCAATAAACGGGAAAATAAATATTTTCGTACAGCCTCCGGAAGGTACAACAAGCTTCATAGTGCTGTACCGCTTTGATAGGTATCCTGATGATTTAAGCGATAAAGAGGCAATGCGTAAGCTTATATCAATAAAACAATTTCAACATGACGGCGCATTGATAATCTGCCCGGTTGAGCAGAAAAAATTCTATTTTTCTGTATTTGCAGAATTTTACAAGGATGGTGAAAAGGATTACTCAGGCGGTAGTGATTACCTTTTTTCAAATGTCAAAGAGGAGATAACGTATTCAATATCGGTATCAAAAGGTCTCTTTAAAAGTGGGGAAGTAATACTTCGGTTTGAAGCTGTAAGTAAGTCATTTAGTTTGCCGGATATAGACGTGATGTGTAGCAATGGGGCCATACCTATGTTTAAAGAGTCTGCGAATCTGTTTTATTCAATAGAAGCTCAACCGGATAGAGGAAGCCATGAAATAAAAATACCTCTACCAAAGGGCTTGCAGAAAGATACCTACGTAAAACCATTTATTAAAGATGAGGCACTTTATTCATCACATAGCTTAAAACTGCAGCAGGGATTTAGTCCAAAAATTAGTTAAAAACCACTTGAAAGGGAGTAGCTATGCCGTTTAAAAAGAAAACATTTATTTGCCCATACTGCTTTGAAGAACCGACGCTGGCAACTGTAGAATTTTGCTGCACCAATCCGCGTTGTAAAAATGATGTTCCCGACATTCCAAAGACAAGATATGAAATGGGAGATTTAAACATGCCTATGAAGGGGAAGATTCATTTCTCTAATCCATCGGGTAATGCCGCTTCGAAATCAGCACTATGTCCGGAATGTAATAAGGAGTCATACAAAATTGTCTGTCCGGAATGTCATAATGCGTTGCCCGAGAGCACGTTGCTTGGCAGAGATATGATTATTTCAATTGTAGGAGCACGTGGGGCGGGAAAAAGTCACTTTGTAGGAGTTATTATACATGAACTCATCAACCGTATTTCTGTAGAATTTGGAGGAGCAATGGAACGATGGGATGATACCGGGAAAAGATATGAGCAAATTTTCGGTCATCATCTATATTCTGACCTTAGAAAACTTGATATGACAAGAAGTGCGCAATCCGCGGACAGTGCGGCTTTTAAGCCGTTAATCTACACATTGAGACTGAAAAACAAAAAAATATTTGGCGAATCAATAGAGAGCTTCACGTTTGTTTTTTTTGATACTGCGGGTGAAGACTTAAATGAACAAGTCGATACAATGAGCCATGTAAATAAATATATATGCAAGTCAGCGGGGATAATTTTCCTGCTTGATCCAATGCAAATATCTGCAGTTGTTCATCAACTCGACAAAGATACCGTAAAACGCGCTTCCGCTCACGAAAGTATGGTGACCAGGTCTGATGAGATAATCACAAGTGTGTCCACTCTAATCCGAAGAGATAGGCGTATGAAAGACAGCCAACGTATCAATGTACCTGTTGCCGCTGTGTTTTCTAAGTTCGATGCAATTGAGTCAATAATTCCGCAAGGTACCACAATACGTGAACCCAGCCCTCACTGTAACGTGGGGCATCTGGTACTCCAAGATAGTCAGAATGTGCACGATGAAGTTAAATCTCTTCTTCGTGGTTGGGAGGAGAGCTCGTTTATTGCCAATGTAGAGACCCACTACGAAAATCACTCATATTTTGTTGTATCATCTCTTGGTTTAGACAATAATCCGCAAGGTGACAAGATCCAAAGACCAAAACCACACCGCATTGAAGACCCATTGTTATGGATACTTAACAAAAACGGTGTAGTTAAGGGGAAGTAAGGCTTTACGCATAAAAGCCGCTACTAATATGGAAAGAAGATTAGTTTGCATGAAAAAAATTTCAACAATACTCTTATTTGTCATGGTCACTGTTTTGGTATCCGGTTTTACGGCAAGCGCGTACGATGAAAATGATGACTACAATGGATACGGGTATTATTATGAAGAGCCTCCTGATGCAAGGGAAGCACTGCTTGGGGTGTGGGATGGCACGTCCGAAAACATGTGGGGATATGGTCGGATGCAGGTTTTGGTGTTTAAATATAGCCATTATTACGGGTACTATAATGACTATTACTACGGGTATTGGGATTACTTTCATGCGGTCATCCATCTTTATGATTGGTCAGACGGAGTGCACACAAGTTGGCTGTCGTCTGTGAATTTTGAAGAGGGTACCGGCTATTTTATATTATCTCATATAGGCGATATGTCACCAAGACCAGACGCGGGAACACCGGATGACAGACGCGGGACTTTGTATGGCGATGTTTTTACAGGATATGTTGGCGGCGGTAGGTTTTCCTTTGAAACAGCAAGGGTAGATAGTACCGCTTTCCCGATAGATTTTGCACATGAGCATATTGCAGGCGGTTTGCAGGAGATAACTGTATATGCAACCTGTAGTGTCGAAGGAGTTATTGTCGATACTTGCATTTTTTGCAGAATGCATATGGATGCATGGCCAATTCCTGTAGACCCATATAACCATACACCGGGAAGAGCGTCAGAGTGGATTGTTACCCGTGCACCTACTTGTGTAGCGGAAGGTGAGCAGATACAACGCTGCAACGACTGCAGTGCAGTGCTTCAAACCATGTCTGTCCCTGCTGTAGCTAATCACCTTTTTGATGAGGAATATATTTTCGGGTTTATGTATTTTACGCCGATTTTAAGAGTGGAATTCTGCTCATTATGCGGGATGGAGGGAGAGGTAAGCGTAACTTGGCCATATCCTTGGATTACCCCTTCTATTTTGCTCGGTATTGTTATATTCATAATAATAGTTAAAAAACTAATAAACCGCGGAAGAGGTGCCGGAACCACGAGTCATGAGCAAAAAGCAGATGGTTTCAACGGCTATGTGACTATCTCTGTCGTAGGATTGCGCGGTGTCGGAAAAAGTAATTATGTTGGTGTATTGATAAATGAACTTTTAGAGAACATATCAAAACGATTTGGCTTTACAGTAACAGGCATTGACGACACTATGGATAGATATAATGAGACATATCACGATAGTCTGTACAAGAAACTGACTAAGCTCAATCCAAAGAATACAGGAGAGCTTAAACCTCTTGATTTCACTATCACGCGAAAGAGGAAAAACTATAAACTGTCAGTTTACGATGTTGATGTAGAGAATGTAGACGAATTTACGAAAAGCCATCATATAAGTTACTCAAACGGGCTGATATTTCTGGTAGACCCACTACAAATTGAGTCGGTACGAAAACAGTTGAGCAAAAGCATTCTTCTAACATCAGATGCAAATAAAAGCAAAACCGGCAATACAATGCTTGGAGATGCCGTAACAAAAATTGCGAGACTTATAAGAAATAACTTTAAAATGAGCTTGTCGAAGAGAATAGAAATACCAACGGCAGTTGTGCTTTCAAAGTTTGATGCTGTATCGGAGCTTGTCCCACGGGACTTCAAAATGCTTCAGAAAAGTCCTCATTCCGATGCGGGGAAATTCATAAAATCAGACAGCCAAAAAATCTCCTCAGAAGCGCAAGAACTTTTGAGTAAATGGGATGCTGCTTCGGTGGTTTACCAAGCAGAAGTAAACTACAAAAAGTTTTCTTTCTTTGCAACATCCTCATTTGGCAACTACAATGTAATTAAAAGTGACAACAGTATAGACCGTCCGAATCCACATCGAATAGAAGATGCGCTGCTATGGATACTTAAAAATAATAAGTTTATATAGTTCGCGTGCAGATGAATGGGAGGTAAGAAATGAGCAAGAACCAAGTTATTTTCACATCGAGCAAAAGAGGCATTGATAGCTTAAACGATGGTTTGCATATTCATTCATATAATGAGGCATTTCGCGGGAAAGAAACTGAGGATGTAAGAAGCATGTTTTCCTACCAAGTGCCCGGAGTAAGTATGACTGATGAGCTTGTAAGCGATATGCCGCAAGCGTTTAAATACAGGCGCTTACCGGAAGGTATATGTGCTCTTGCCTTGAATACCTATTTAGGGCGGGACTATATGGGGAAATCAGGCCGTTTTGGAAACTATTTAAGTCATGTTATTGTATGCGGAGAAGATGATTTAACGAATTACCCATGTGAATTGTACGGAAGCGAAACTTTCCGTGACAATATGGATTTTGATGAAGTAAATTCATCAGAGCAACCTGCATATTTGAGTGAACCTGAGATAAAAACAGGATATACAGTGAACTTTGAAGCCGTAAGCGAGTTTTTATCAGCAGACGACAATATGGAAACCTACATAAAGATGTTTGCCTCCATGTTAGCGTTTAAGAGCGCAAGCAAGCGAACGATTATTTGTGACCGCCCGGAAAACATCATTATGTGGATTGCAGCACTACAATACGCATTGCCGCGAGAACTGGCTCTTAACGTGAACTTTACGACATATGAGTACAATCCTGAACGTTCTTCATCGCAGATTTGCGGAGTGATAAGCGAAAACACTGCATATAGTGCCGCTAATGCAGATATGCATTTTACCTTTGATTTCTACAGCGACATAGTCCCTGATATAGAAACAGAGGGGGAGTTCTTTGAGTTTATGGACACATGTATGTCCATATCTCCTGAGAGTTTATATGCGTTTCATGAGTTTATAACCAACAATACAACATATCGGAATCCCGATGAACAGCTCCGCGATATTTATGCACTATACAGCATTTTAGAGGGGAATTTTGAGGATGTTACACAAAGCATGTTCATGAGCGTTATTGAGGTATTAGAGAAATATTCAAAGGAAGAAACAGCATTTGAATTTACCGGAAAGTTAATAGAGGACTCAAACTATATACTCTCTGTAAGTGATGAGTTTGCAATGGAAATTTTGAGGTTTCTATTACGTCATCCAAGTACGGCAAGCCCTGAGACTAGAAAAGGTATTGAAAAACTACTGGCAGATAAATTAAATAGTGCATTTTCTGCTTTCGATGCCGTTGCGGGCGACCTTCCACCCATGTATTTTGATATAGCAAAATTGTGTGAGGAAAGTAAAATTTCACCGGACTCGTTGCTGTTAGAATATGAGAGTTATGAGAGTGTTTACAAAATATTCTCGATAATGATGGACAAGGCAGATAGCATAGATTCCGCTAATAAGTTGTTCTTGAAGCAAATGCAAATAAAAAGCACGGCGTATATCAGAAAATATGAGAGCAATATACTCAATTGTTATTACACATACCTATCGAAAAACAAACAACCGGAAGTAATTGCTGAACGAAAAAAACTTTTGAGATACGTAATTGAGCAAAACATCAAAGCAGGGTTTATTAACGAATTAATTGCTGATGTTTTTTCAACAATACCAATAATTGACCTGCCCGGCGAGGATTGGGAGCTTATGCAGAAAGTTTATACCTATAATCAGGAAGCAGCAATGTCGGAGCGTATGTTACTGGCGGCTGCGGGGTTACTCTTTGCTAAAGCGAAGGCAAATTCAAACTTAAACACAGCTATAGAAAATATTCGCAAGTTCTCACGAAACAATCCGATTGGTTTTGGAAGTGTGCAAAACTCGGGAGTAGATGTTAAGGCGTATATTTGTTGGATTACCCTTAATATTTATTACGCCTCTGCCAGATCGACACAAGACATAATAGATAGTTATAATTTATTCAGGCATCAGCCGCTTTCGAATGAACTTTTCACTGAAAATACAACACAGATTATTTTTGCCGAGATTTTAACAGAAGAGGTGTTGAAAAATATCAAGGCGGGTGCTGACCCAATGTGCATACTTACTATTGTTGGTTTTCTTGCAGCGACAGGAAATAGTCAAACCGAAAAAATTGTAGGCGATATACTGAAAAAAAGGCTAAAGGCTAATGATCTAAAGATGCTCAATGAGCGTGTACAGCAGGAACTAAAAAATGATGTTCGGCACACAACTTGCTGGAATAATATTTTTCAGACTGCCACACAAGTCAGCGGCATAATGAAATTCTTTAGCAAAAAACAAGAGAAAGAGCAATAAGGAGAGAAAAAGTCAATGGAAAAACAACCTGCCAAAAAAATCTATTTCTTTGAACAAGGATACAAAGATATAGGAATTGGTATAAAGACTCTTTTCAAGGAAAATATCAATAAAGCTAAGGAATTATTCAGCAAGGGTTTATCACATGGGTTCTGGCCGCCTTGGAGACTAGTCAGGTTGATATTCAATTTTGCGGCCGCTATATCTGTCATCGTGTTTGGTACCTTTTTCTCTTTTGTAATGACTGCCCTATTCATAGCTTTTCTTATAGTGGCCTTAATAATTGTTTCTCCACTTGTTATCATCATTTGGTTGCTGGATAGAGCGTATTTAAGCTGGAAAAGTGTATTTACTGCTTGCCATGAATGTAAGGAAAAGAGTTTAGTGCCGACATACATCTGTGCTAACAGTTCATGTAACCTTGAGCATACACGCCTTATCCCCAGTTCGTATGGAATACTTAGGCGGCGGTGCGATTGTGGAATGTCGATACCGACTGTCGCTTTTAATGGTAGAAGCAAGCTTGATGCCATATGTGCTCATTGCCGGACTAAGCTGTATGATCGTGAAAGCAAGCCTATATGCATACCGATAATCGGGGGCAGGTCTGTTGGAAAAACTGCATTTATCACAGCCTTTTCAAGAGACTTTATCGACATTGTAGCTCCATCAAAGAGGTGGGCGACAGCGTTTTACAATCCGGCAAAGTTACAGATATTCAATGAGATTAGAGCGGATTATGCAAACGGAAGTACGCGCATGACGGCAAGGCCGCAAGATAAGAATCAAACAAGCTCTGTATCTTTTAGCTTTTTTGTGGGTGGTAAGCCATTTCGTCCGGACAGACTCATTCATATATATGATATAGCCGGCGAAGTGTTTACAGATAATCAAGAAGGGGAAATACAAAAGCAATATGAGTATTGTCACGGTTTGGTGCTACTTGTAGATCCATTTTCAATTGACTTAATACGTCATAAGTATGAAAATGAATTGGCTCCGGAAGACCTTGGCGCAATAGGAAATGTGCAAACTTGGGAGATCGGAGATGTTTTTCTGGGTAAACTGAGAGCTGTTACCGGTCTTAGTGACAGAAAAATGATGAAGGTTCCTGTAGCTGTTGTGATTGGCAAGATAGACTCGGCATCTCTTGCGACAGAGTTTTCAGAGGAGAAGTTAAATGAAATTATTAACGAGCATCCACGACCAAAAATATCGCGGGCAGATGCAATGGACAAGCTGTGCAGACAGTTTCTTAAAGAAAATGAAACCGGTGCTTTTTTAAATCAGATAGAGCTTGTGTTTAAAAAGAATCGATTTTTTGCCTGCTCAGCGATAGGTCATACCAGAGATGCAGGTGGTTATGAACCCAAGGGTGTCATGGAACCGATGGAGTGGCTGTTTTCGCAGGCCGACGGAAAAATGAGGAGAAAGTGGAGGGGGAATAATTTCACTGCTGACCCAAAAAGTGTTTTTAAGAAAAGAGAGTTTTGGATTCGGTGGGGACCGCTGATAGAGAAGCCGATTAAGCCAATCAGGCCTGCGATCGAAGCGATTGCATCAGGCGTTAAAAATGTCTTTGGGAAATTGAAACTAAGATAAGGGAGAATGAGATTATGATTAAAGCAATAGGATGCCTGATAGTCATAGGGGTGATAATTTCAGTCATTGGAGCTATAATATCGTTTATAGTTGCTGCAACCGGATTTCTTCTACAGGCTCTGTTGGTAATAATCGGAATTGCCGTGGTATTTGCGATTTTTTATGGATTATTTACCGCAATAAAAAATGCTATATCAGTTTATCGTAATATAGCTGAGAAGGCGCGAACCAGATAAAACATAGGAATAGGAGGGAACAGGCATGGCAAGGAGACGTGGCACTAATACAGGGATACCGGGTTTGTCGTTTTCATGGAAACGTGCGCTTGGCATTTCAAGAGCAAGGCATAGAATTTCACGAAAGATAGGCATTCCGACAACTCGCTCAGGCAGACAGCAAAAACTCGGAAGAATGATAACAGGTGGAGGTTGCCTGATATCTGTTCTTACTGTTTTGTTGTCGATTATATTCATTGCGTTGATGATTGTTTAGAAGGTGATGACAATGCAGTCAAATTTTCTTAGAAGTAACAATATGACGTCTCAAGAACTTGAAGCGTACGATGTTTTTTGCCACACTATTTCTGAGTATAGGGATACCATCGATATAACACATATCAGCAAAAACGTGGATATCCGCAAGATTTTTAAAGCTGTATTAGATAACAATCCTCAATTTTTTTTCTTTAACAAGTCCTTTATGGGAAAAGAAACATCATCAGCCAAGCGACTTATAAAACTATCTGACTTTATTTCCAAATCCGATGCCATTAAAATGCAAAATGAGATAACATCTGTAGTGACACCTTTAATCAGTGTTGCTAAAGCTAAGGGTAAAGCCCCCTATGAGCAGCTTATTTCTGCATATCAGCAAATGCAGAAGCATATTTTGTATGACACAACTGAGCTGGAAGCCTTTTCAAGCGGGAAAAAGGCAAGTAACCGAAATACCTATAACATTTATGGCGCATTGGTTCAGCGAAAAGCTGTCTGCGAGGGGTATGCATCGGCTTTTCAATATGTTGTGCAGAGCATGGGGTATAAATGTGCTGTGGTGAGTGGCACATCTCGTCATCAACATTATGGGATTCTTCCGCATGCATGGAATTTAATCGAGATTGGAAGAAACTTTTATCATGTTGACCTTACCTGGGATTCAAACCAATACGCTGAGTCACGGGATTATTCATATGACTGGTTTTTAGTGGGGGAGGAGGACATACTCCTTGACCATGAGTGGGATTTAAGCCAAACTCCACCTGCTACCGACACATCCTTGTCGTATTACCGCAGGAACGGACTCTTTGCAGAAAGTGAAGAACAGCTAAAAAGCATTTTTAATAAAGCAGCAAAAAAGCCCAAGGAGCCGATACGTGTTAGATGTTCAGAAAATGTGTTTCGTTCAAAATCTATGGGAGAGTATATGGCAAAATTGTTCCTGGACATAGCTGTTCAGTACCATTCCAAGATAGACATACAGTACAGTTGGAACAACCAAACAGGTTCTTTTTACGCAAAAATTGAATAATCATTGCATTTTCATATATTTGGTACTCAATCAGTCTTTCCGTGTTTTATTTCGCTCTCGGAAAGACCAAAGCCTTCAATGCTGTCGTCTCCAAGCGGCTCGACATGAATCATAATGTCCAGAACATTTTCAAGGCGATTTTTTATCTCTTTTTCCACATTTGAGGCAATTTGGTGAGCTTCTGCCACGGAGCAATTGGGGTCAACATTTATATCAAAGCTTATATCCCAAAAACCGCCTATGCACCTCATTCTCGCCCTGTGCAGAGAGTATGCACCCTCAACAGCATTCACCGAATCCACAATAATGCGGTATGATTCCATGTTGCTGTTGCCGTCCATGAGTTCAATATTTGCTTCAACAAAAATTCCGATGGCTGTCTTGATAATCCAGATCCCGATGAGGATTGCCATTATAGCGTCAGCTTGGCCTGAACCTGTCAAAAATGCAACGGCGAATCCAACCAGAACACCCAGCGAAATCAGTACGTCACTAGCCATGTTTTTTGCATTTGCTTTAATCATAGCCGAATCGGCACGTTTTCCCAAAACATACTGACTGCCCGCAAGCAAAATTTTACCGCTCACGGAAATTATCAACACAACTATCGCAATAGTCGGCGGGAGCGGAGTATCAACGCCTGCTATTAGGTCTGTGAGTGAGTTGATGATTAGCTGTGCGCCTGCAAAGAAAATGATGAATGCGAGAAAGGCAGTTGCTATTGTCTCCGCTTTCCTGTGACCCCAAGGGTGGTTTGCGTCTGCGGGCTTTGAGAGGATTTTAACGACAACAAGCGTAATAATGCTGATGAGAACATCTGTTGATGAGTCTATGCCCGCGCCGATAAGCGCGTTACTTTGAGAAAAAATCCCAACGGTAATCTTCAAGGATGCTAAAATTATATTACCAATCAGCGCAATCAAAGCAGCAAGTTTTATGTATTTTGTTTTTTGGTCGATTTCGACTCGCATATATTTCCCTCAATATGTCTGTAATTTTCAGTTTTTTATGAAGAATTTTAGTAATTCTGAAGTTATTGTAACACAAAGCCACAGGATTTTGAATACAATATTTGGTCTGGACGGTGTCAAGTTGTTCTGGGGATTTCCATGAAGAAATATTAACTGACATATTTAAGTTTACTAAGAGAATCAAGAACAACTTTAGTACCAGAGGTTTTGCCGGATATTTTGTTATCTTTTTCGAA
>Ga0209755_10003787_pt1 | contig 18544 bp, 16 predicted proteins | sample TergutCo191P1_FD_187301 | JGI IMG/M metagenome (GOLD analysis project Ga0209755, IMG submission 187301) | Cornitermes sp. P1 segment gut microbial communities from Petit-Saut dam, French Guiana - Co191P1 (SPAdes) (version 2) | ecosystem: Host-associated > Arthropoda: Insects > Digestive system...
TCTGCGACAGGGCAGGAAAAATTTCACAAAGACTTCGGCCCCTTTACGGACGGCTTCTTGCATATCCAAAGCGGTGATATTGACGCGCTTGATAAAGCTTTGGACGGAAAAAAGACGGCAGGCTTATTAATTGAAGCTGTACAAGGGGAGAGCGGAATAGTTCCTCAAAGCTCGGAATTTATTGCAGCGGCAGTTGATTTTTGCAAAGAAAGGGATATCCTTTTAATGTTTGACGAGATTCAATGCGGGCTTGGAAGGACGGGGGCTTTTCTTGCGCTTGAACAGTACAAAGATAAACAGGGCAACCCGGTAAAAGCCGATATTGTAACGCTTGCGAAAGGCATCGCCGCAGGAATTCCTGCAGGAGCCGTCCTTGCCGGTGAAAAAACAAGCGAGGTCTTTACTGTAGGCGATCACGGCAGCACCTTCGGCGGAAACCCTCTGGCCGCTGCTTGCGGTCTTGTTGTTTTAAAAACCATAAACACTCCTTCATTTTTATCTGAAATAAAAAGGAAAGGCGAGAAAATAACAGCGGCTTTAAAACAAATACCGCAAGTAAAAGAAATAAGGGGCAGGGGTTTAATGATCGGTTTTGACATTGAAGGGGATGCGTGGGCTGTTCTTGAAAAAGCGGTTGCAAGGTCAAAAGAATCTTTCGGGCTTCTTATGCTTACAGCGGGAACTAATACCCTAAGGTTACTGCCTCCATACCTTTTAACTGACAGTGAAATAGAGCAGGGGATGGCTGTTATTTCGGAATTATTAAATTCTTAATATATTACAGAAATTGATATACTGGACACAAGATTAATTTAGTGTTATATTAGGAATCAAGGTAATAAAATTTAATTAATCCCACAAGGAGATTTTATATGAAAAGATTCATTCTTTTAAATCATAAAAAAATAATTTTTACTTTAGCAATAGCTCTGCTTGTATTATTTGTTACAGCTTGTGCAACCGAATATAACAGGGCTTTAAATGTTGAACAGACACAGGCTTCAAAAAAAATGTATATCGGCCCGCGGTATAATATCGCTGTCGGTAATTTTGATAACCGAACAAGTTTTCAAAGAGGAATTTTTTCTGACGGCGAAGACCGCCTCGGAAATCAAGCAAAATCAATACTCCTTACACATCTGTCGCTGACTAACCGTTTTACAGTTTTAGACCGTGACAATATGGAACAATTAAGCAGGGAAGCGCAAATCCGCGGAGAAACTCAGACTTTGATAGGCGCAGCGCATATTGTTACAGGGGATGTGTCGGAGTTCGGCAGAAGGGAAATAACAAACAGAGCGTTTTTCGGCGTTGCGGGAAGAGGCAAGCTACAGGTTGCATATTCAAAAGTAATCCTTAACATCGTTGATATCCGCACATCCGCTGTGGTTTACACGGTTTCCGGTGCAGGCGAATATATGCTAAACGATCAGGAATTGCTCGGTTTCGGAACTTCATCTTCTTATGACTCTACTCTTAACGGCAAAGTGCTTGATTTAGCGATCCGCGAAGCTGTTGACAGGCTTTCGGAAGCGATAGACTCAGGCGCATGGAAACCTTAAGTCATATTCACGATCTAAGCAGTGTATAAAGAACACTGTAAAAAAATTGCTTAAAGAACATTTTATTATCAAAGGAAAGTAATTTTATGAAAAAAAAGTTTTTCGGATTGTTTTTAATTATTTCGATTGCAAGCTTTTTCCTTATCGGATGCACGAGTACGCCTTCACTTTATAATTGGGGAAATTTTCAATCACAAATGTATTCGAATCTAAAAAGCGGATCAAGTATAGAGTCACAGATATCGGTAATGGAAAAAGATTTAAATAAGATTTTATCTAAAAATAATCTTGTCCCGCCCGGATTTTACGCCCACCTTGGTATGTTATATTCAGAAGCAGGCAATATGTTAAGGGCTATAGAATGTTTCAATGAAGAAAAAACACGTTTCCCCGAATCTGAGGTTTTTATGAACCGTCTTTTATCACAAACTGGGTTTGCACAAACAGGATTTGCACAAACAGGGTTTGCACATAACAGGAGGATGATTTAATGCGAAACAAAAATATTTTTCACTTTTTTTGTGTTATATCATTTTTTGGAACTGCATTTTTACTAACAAGTTGTTATTCTGTTTCAAAAGCGGAAAAATCAGGATATGACGCTTTCAGGGAAAGCCGCCCTGTATCAATATTAATTTTACCGCCTATTAACAATTCTGTGGAAATTGACGCGCCTAATATTATTCTCGCTTCTGCTGTAAAACCCTTAGCCGAATCAGGATATTATGTAGTACCTGTCACTGTTTCTCAGCAGATGTTTATGCAAAACGGTATACAAACGGCTTTTGACGCTCATACTGTCAATTACAGTAAGTTACGTGAAATTTTTGGCGCGGATGCCGCTTTATATCTTACTATAAACCAGTTCGGTACCTCTTTTCAGCTTATTAGAAGCGTTGTGCAAGTCAGTGTTTCCGCGAGGCTTGTCGATCTTAAAAACGGTACTACTATTTGGTTAGATGATATTTATTATGAGGAAGAACCCAGTCAATCAAACACTAATCCAGGCGGGAGTCTTGCAGTCCAGCTTATTGCCGCTGTAGCGTCTGCTGTTGTAGATCAAGTTGTAAATACTTTATCAAATGCGCCTTATACGGTAGGCAGTAATGCAATGGGAATTTTTCTTAACGCAGAGCAATCAAAAAGCATACTGTACGGCCCTTATAATCCGCAGTACCAAACAGATTAGAAAATAACGATCTAAGGAAGATCGGATAAATAATCTGTCTTTCCTTCGCTTAACGCTTTTAATATTCTCCGTTTTATATCACCTGAGTCATCGCAGTTGTCAGACGATTCTTTAATAAAACCTGCTATACCTTTTCTTATATCGCGGCGTTTTGAATTTTGCCCGTATGGGCAAGTGCAGGTGTTTTTAAGTATATTTTGTTCAGCCGCGCAAGCTATAATTTGTTTTTCTTCAAGCAGAGCAAGAGGGCGGATAAGGCTGACAGGATATTTACGGTATTCAAGGAGTATAGGCATTGCAAGTAAGGTACCTTTAGAGAAAAGATTCATAAAAAAAGTTTCAATAATATCGTCAAGGTGATGCCCTAACGCGATTTTATTAAAACCGTTTTCAACAGCGTATTTTAAAAGTTCTGTACGTCTTTGTGTTGAACACCAATAACAATTCATTTTTTCGCCTTCTTTAAGCCTGCCTATAACAGGGACAAAAAGATCGATAAACGGTATATTCCATTCTTCCAGCTTTGAACAAAGAGCTGATTTTTTACAGCAGGCGCAAAAATCTGTGCTTATGTGAAGAGCGCAAAGTTTATAATCAAATTTTAACGCAGGCCTGATTGCAGATAAAACCCATGATAAAACACTTGAATCCTTCCCTCCTGAAACAGCGATAAGAACGCGGTCATTTTCTTTAATGAGGGATCGTTCCATAATGGATTTAACTGTAAGTTTTTTTACAATTTCGCTTGCATTTGTTTTTTTAAAAAACCGATTCATTTTTTTTCCGTAAAATATCTTGAATAACAAGATTCGCTAAAAGAAAACCTGCCGTTGCAGTTACTGTTACTATACTGCCGTTTACAGTTTTTTTTCTTTGGGATTTTTCTCCAAGAATATTTTCTTCTAATTGCTGCTCTTTTGTTTTAATTGAAAGTTTTTCATCATTATAAACAACGGTGAAATCGCCTGAAAAATTACGTTTCCGCAATTCTTGACGTATAACTTTTGCAAGAGGGCAGTTTTCTGTTTTCCAGACAGAAGCTGTTTTAATTAATGACGGGTTTATTTTAAGAGCCATGCCCATCGAAGAAAAGAGAGGGATACCGGCTTTGTAAACAGTTTCAATCAGATCTAGTTTGTGACGGACAGTATCTATTGCATCGATTACATAATCAGAATTTTCTATTTTAAAAAAATGAGCGTTTTCAAGACAAAATAATTTATCCCATGCAGTAACTTCGCAATCAGGATTAATTTCTAACAAACGTTTTTTTAAAGCGTAAGTTTTAGGCAAACCGATAGTGAGGGAAGTAGCTTCTATTTGTCGATTCACGTTTGAAGCGCAAATAACATCATTATCAATTATACCTATTTTTCCTATCCCGCAGCGGACAAGAGCTTCCGCCGCCCAACTGCCGACACCGCCCGCTCCGAAAACAAGCGCGTTAGTTTTTTTTAGTTTTTCTGAACCGTCTTTTCCTGTTAAAAGCGCAAGCCTTTCAAAAAATAAATCTGAGTCTGCAAAGCTAGGGGATTTAAGAGAGACATCCAAAACAGGTTTTGCTTGTTCCTTTGTATAAAGCTTTGGGTTTCCGTTCTTTTTCTTTAGATATCTTTGTTCTTCTGAAAAAATACAACCGCAATATTTTTGCATATAAAAATTATTAGAGCGGGCTGTATTTTGCCCTTCGCGGAAAAGCGGGCGAAAATCCCTGTAAAAAAACTCAATACCGTAACTTGCGGCAATTTCTTCTGCGATACTTTTTAACGCTCCATGATCCTGATACGGGCTGATTAATAAAGTTGTAGAAAAAGAAGTATAACCATTTTGAGATGCGAATAAAGCTGTTTTTTCAAGACGCATTTTATAACATTTATGGCAACGCTTTTCTGTGTAAGGGTATACATTATCTAAAAACGAATGAAGACCGTATTCATCTATTATCGATAATGTTAATTTCCTGTTATCTGAAATTTCTGTTTGCGCAAATTCGCAAAGGCAATCAAGACGGGATTTATATTCTGTATAGGGGTGAATATTAGGGTTATACCAAAAAAGATTAGGTTCAATATTAACATCACGCAGGCTTTTTATACAGGATACAGAACAAGGCGCGCAGCAGCAATGAAGCAGCAGTTTCATAAATATTTCTCAAGCGCCTTTGCAAGCTGATCGGCGCAAGAAGTGCTTTTGTTCTGACAGGATAAACCTTTTAACCTTTTAATAACTTCGTGTACATCCATTCCTTCTACTAATTTTCCTATCGCTTTTAAATTGCCGTCACAACCGCCTTTAAAAATAACAGAGGATAATTTTCCATCTTCTATGGAAAAACTTATTTTAGAAGAACAGGTTCCTTGTGTTTTATATTCGTACATAATTTAATTATAAATAAAAAATAAAAAATTAAAAAGGGTATAATTACAGCATACTGACAGGATCAACGTCAATTTCTAAGTAGGTGCGCGCATCTTTGCCTTTCTCGTAACGTTCCAAAATTTCCTTTGTAACATCATGGATTGCATTCATAGAAGGGCAGCGCAGTATTAATTGATGTCTGAAGTTGGAGTTAATCATCCCTATGGGGCATTCTGCAGGGCCTAAAAGGTCTGCTCCTTGAGGCAGCAAAGGTTTTGCAAAAGATGCAAGGCGGTTAATAGCTCCCTGCGCTTTCTTTTGATCTTTTGCCCTTATTACAAAGCGTATCAATCTTGAATAGGGGGGGAAACTCAACATTTTGCGCTGCTTTAATTCTGCGTTAAAAAATCCTGTTACATCAAGAGCGCATGATTTAGTAATTACAGGATCATCCATTCGCAGCGTTTGGACTATTACCTTGCTGTCGGGAAAATATCTGCCGGCGCGGCCTGCGACTTGGACGATTAGGGAAAAAGTTCTTTCCGCAGCGCGGAAGTCGGGAAGGTGCAAACCTGTATCGGCAAAAACCACGCCGACAAGGCGCACTCCGGGAAAGTTCAACCCCTTGGCAACCATTTGCGTTCCTAAAAGTATATCTATAAGACCGGATTTAAATTTTAAAAGCGTATCTTCAAGACCGCCTTTTTTCCCGGGGTTTGCAGTATCTGCATCTATACGGCAGACCCTTAAATCGGGAAAAGTTTTCTTCACTTCTTCTTCGATCATTTCTGTGCCAAAGCCCCTGTAACCCGCTTCTACGCAGCCGCATTTGGGGCATGAAGACGGCGGCGGCTCTGAGTATCCGCAGTAGTGGCAGATACATTTCCCTCTGCTTTTATGCCATGTTAACGATACAGAGCAGCGTCTGCAAGTTTGCTCCCAATCGCATGAAGGGCATTGGTAAAAATGAGCGAAGCCTCTCCTGTTTAAAAAAAGGATGGTCTGTCTTTTTAATTGCGCTGTTAAACGTATTTCTTCGATTAATTCTTTTGACAAGCAGCCCTTTGTTTTAGTAAGGCTTACAGCTTTTATTTCCGGCATCCCTCCGCCGGAAAGACGTTTGGAAAGATGTAAGCGTTTTATATTTCCCTCTTCCATTAATTTCCACGCTTCGGCAGAAGGGGTTGCAGAACCCATTACAAGTTTTGCTCCTTCTGCAGAGCATCTTCTAAAAGCGATCTGCCTTGCATGATAACGCGGAGTGTTGCCGGATTTATAAGAACCGTCATGCTCCTCATCTATAATGATGAGCCCTAGATTTGGAACAGGCGCAAAGACCGCGCTGCGCGGGCCCACAACAATAGGCGCATCCCCTTTTTTAATCCGCATCCATTCTGAAAGCCTTTGAGACGGGCTCATCCCTGAGTGCAGAGCGGCGGACTGCGATCCGAAACGGCTTCCTATCATCTTTGCCGTTTGATGGGTAAGAGAAATTTCCGGTACAAGATAGATGACAGATTTTCCTTGATCCAGCATATTTTGCGCGGCGCGGATAAAAACTTCTGTTTTTCCTGAACCTGTAACACCGTAAAGGTAGAACATTTGTAAATGTTGATTTTCTTTATCAGATGAAATAATTTCACGTAAGGCATCGGCTTGTTCATCGGATATTGATAGAGAAGGCGGTTCTTCTTTTTCATCATCAGAAAAGTTTGGGACTATCATCTTTCTGCCCGAGGGGATCATCGTAGATAAAGCTTGCCCTGTACTGCAAAAATAATAATCCGCCATCCACCTTGCGATCTCGATATTTTTATTATCAAATAATGTTTCTTCATCAACTACGCGCCGTATTTTTTTTATCGCGTCTTCTTGCACGCCCTCAGGCGGGCTATCCCTTTGCGCGATGATGAAACCGAGGCAGTCCCTGCTCCTGAAAGGAACCATCGCACGCTTTCCAATTGCCGCCTGCTCTTTTTCATCAATCTGATAAGTAAAGGATTGATCGATAGAATTAATTAACGGGATATCAAAAATAATATCGAAAAAACGCGCCATCATTTTTCCCTATTTGCTGTTTTCGTTTAAAGGTGCAAAGCTTGTTTGCGCTTCTATCTTTGACCGCAGAAGTTTTAAATCTTCCCAGACAGGGCGCTTTTGATCTTCATTGTGCAATAGATAAGCAGGGTGGTATGTTACAATAAGGGGGATAGTCAATTCTCCGATTTTATATTCGGTAAATTTTCCGCGAATTTTGCTTACAGGTATTTTTGAATTTAATATACTTTGAGAAGCGATATTTCCTACAAGAAGGATAAATTTTGGTTTAAGTATAAGTATCTGCCTATATAAAAAATTTATACAAGAGAGCCTTTCCTCCGGGTGCGGATCGCGGTTTTGAGGAGGCCTGCATTTTACAACATTTGCGATATAACAATTTGTTTTTCTCGATAAGTTAATCGAAGAAAGCATCTTATCTAAAAGCTGTCCTGCAGCGCCTACAAAGGGGAGTCCCTTTGCATCTTCATCTGCGCCCGGCGCTTCTCCAATAACAAGAACAAGAGGGTTTGAAACCCCTTCTCCCGGAACGGTGTTTTTGCGTTTATCGGCAAGCGGGCAATTTTTACATGCGCTAATCTCTTTTATAATTTTTTCCAATGTATCGCATTGCGCCGCGGCATTATTTGTAACTGTCTCTTTCTCAGAAAAATCATATATTTTTTGTTTTCCTTTATATCCTGAATAAAGGGAATCCCCTGCAAGATCAAGAAAACAGGCGATTTTTTGTTTTTCTTCGACAGTCATAATATTATTGAACCTTATGATAAGAAGTTAGTCAATGTAAAAAAAACCGCATAGAAGTTTTTCACTTCTATGCGGTACCCCCTTCTAAGGGACTGCCAGCCTTTCCTAAAAAGGAACCCAACCCAAGCTGGCAAAAATATAACCTCAAGTTTATCTGAATTATTAATTTATCAGATATTTTTTTATTAACTTATACCTACCTTTTTTATTTCTTCGATGAACTCATCCAGATCATTAAAATGTTTATAAACGGATGCAAAGCGGATGTATGCCACTTTATCTAATTTACCCAATCTTTCTAAAACGAGGTCTCCTATTATCATTGAAGAAATTTCTCTGCTGCCTTTGCTTATAATAGCTGTTTCATCTTCAATTTCATTTATCAGATTTTCAATCTGCATTTGAGAGAAGGGGCGTTTTTCAAGAGCTCTTACAACACCGCGTTCAAGTTTTAAACGGTCAAAAGGTTCGCGCCTGTTGTCTTTTTTTACCACCATGAATTGCCTTTCATCGATTTTTTCATAACTGGTAAAACGGTAATTACAATTGATACATTCCCTGCGCCTGCGCACCGCGTCGCCGTTTGCAAGGGTTCGGGATTCTACTACTTTGTCTTCAATCGTGCCGCAATGAGGGCATCGCATATAGTGTCACCTTCCGTTAAATACGCTACATATAGTACGCTATATATAGCGTATTTCATTAAATTATATAGTACCTTATATATAGCGTATATGTCAAGCGCTCCTACTATATTTTGTGTACTTACAACTATGTTTTTTATGTAATGGATAAATTGTCTATTTATAATCGTTTAATGCGGGCGGTTTAAACTGCTGACAAGATTTTATGAATATGCTAGTATTTACCTGCTCGGAGGATTGAATGAAAATCGGGATGGATACCTTTGCCTGCAACGGAGGTAAATCCGGAGTTGGTATGTATTTAACCCAATTTCTGAAACGAATACCGCCCTCAGAAGCTCTTTTTGAGTTATTCGGTTGGGAATATGACAGGTATATATATTCAGATGTCGCTCCGAATTTTGAATTTATCCCTCAATGTTCGATACAGGGAGGGACAGCTAATTCAATCTGGCATGTTTATAAATACCCGAAATTTGCGCTTAACAGGAAATTTGACGCTTGTTATTTTCCTGCCGCGCACAGATATTTGCCTTCCCGCTCTCCTTGCCCTACTATAGGCGCTGTTCATGATATGTCTGCATATTTTAGAAACCGTAAAATAAGAAGCCATATAAGCGCGTTTTTACGGATGATACTGCCTAATTCTCTGAGAAACTTGGATATAGTAATCGCAGTCAGTGAATTTATAAAACAGGAATTAATTGAACACACAAAGTTAAAAGAAAACAGGATCGTTGTAATCCATAACGGGATTGATACATCATCTTTTTATCCGCGCCAGCGGAACGAAGAAAGCGTGCTTTTAATCCAGCCTTTTAGTTTCAGGAGACCCTATGTTTTATGCGTTTCACGTATAGATCATCCTATCAAAAACCATATCCGTCTTATTGAGGCTTTCGGTATATTTAAAGAAAGGACAAAATACCCGCACAGGCTTGTTTTGGCAGGGAATGACAGTAATAATTCCGCTCTTGTCAAAGAAGCGGCGGCAGCTTCTGCTTGGAGAAACGATATTTTCTTTACAGGGCACTTCCCGATAAAAAGCCTGCCTGAGCTTTATGCCGGCGCTGATTTTGTCGTTGTCCCGTCTATGTACGAAGGTTTTGGCATGGGGGCGCTTGAAGCGATGGCTTGCGGGGTTCCTGCAATCTGCGCTCGCGCCGCTTCTTTGCCTGAAGCCGCAGAACACGCCGCCCTTTATTTTGACCCCTTAAATTCGGAAGATATGGCTGACCGCATGGTAACGGTCAGTACCGACAGGGATATTTACAATGAATGCCGCCGTCTCGGGCTTGAAAGAGCAAAAGCATTTTCTTGGGATCGTTGTGTCGAAAAAACCTTACAAATTATTTACGATACTGCAGGAAAGTGATATAATTCCCTATGGCTCAAATTAGTAAACTTTGGATAATATTAAACCCGATTGCGGGTAAGGGTAAAGCTGAAAAGCAAAAACCAAAAATCGAGCATTTCCTTCGTGAAAGCGGGCATGAATTTGAAATAATGACAACAAAAGCTCCGGGGGACGCTCTTTTATTGGCGCGTGATCTCCCTATCGGCGAGAATGATATTACGGTAGCCGCAGGAGGGGACGGCACTTGCAATGAGGTTATAAACGGTTTATTAACTAAGGTTGAAAAAGAGAAACAAGAGGGAAGGCCTTTAAAGCAGCCTCCGCTTTTTGGAATAATCCCTATCGGCAGGGGCAATGATTTTTGCTTTACTCCGGGTATCCCGGAAGATGTTGAAAAAGCTGTATCCATGCTGATTAATTCATCAGCGTCTGTGATCGATGCCGGTTTTGTAAAGGGAGGTTTTTTCCCTCAAGGGCGGTATTTCATTAATGGCATAGGGATAGGCTTTGATACTAAGGTCGGTTTTGAAGCTGCAAAATTAAAAATAAAAAGCGGGATTACTTATGCAATAGGCGCTTTTATTTTAATCGCCCGTTACGAGCCTTCCCCTGTTATAAAAATTAAATACGATGAAAATGAAATAACTCTTCCTGCCGTTCTTGTTTCAATAGTAAACGGGAAAAGGATGGGCGGCAGTTTTTACATGGGACCGAAAGCGGAACTTAACGACGGATTGTTGGATATCTGTTATGTGCAGCATCAAAAATCCCGTTTTTCTCTTTTAAAGATTCTTACACATTATACAAAAGGAACTCAAGATCAATGTGACGGCGTAACATTTAACAGGGGGAAAAATTTTCATTTAAAAGCCCTTCAGGGAGGGATGGCGGCGCATTGTGACGGTGAAACAATTTGTTATGAAGGCAAAGAACTGGAAATATCCTGTGTCCCCAATGCAATAAGGTTAATAGGAGCATAAAAGGTTTAAAAATATAAATTTTTCATAACAGGAGAATGACCATTAATGGAAATTAGAAGACCCGTTGTAAATTTATTTTTAAAAATATTTTTATCAATCATTTGCAAGATTGAATGTAAAGAATATGTAGAAGCTCTTTCCAAAAACAAACCGCTTATAGTTGTATTTAACCATATAAATTTTCTGGAAGTGCCTATACTTGTTACACATAGTTATCCTTTGCACGTAACGGGTCTTGTTAAATCAGAAACATGGAAAAACCCTATATTTGCATTTATTTTTAATACTTATAAAGCGATTCCGATTGACAGAAGAGGCGCTTTCTCTGATAGTTTTAAACAGGTAAAGCAAATGATAGATAACGGTTTTTATATGTGTATATCGCCTGAAGGTACGCGCAGCAAAAACGGTGTACTGGGCAGAGGTAAAGCGGGCATAGTCCTATTGGCTCTTGAAGCCGGTGTGCCTATTCTGCCTGTCGCACATTACGGAGGGGAAAATATCTGGCAAAATGTACGCAGGTTAAAACGCACAAAATTTAATTTTAAAGCGGGCAAACCTTTCCGCATCAAATTTGACGGAGTACCGTGTAAAGAAGAAAGAGAATCAATAACGACAGAGGTAATGGGGCAGATTGCAAAACTGCTGCCGGAGGAAATGCGCGGAATTTATTCCGAACAGGCATCATTACAAGATTGTAAATATCTGGAGTATATTTAATGGCAATTCATATTTTTGATGTTGATCAGACTGTGGTAAAAAAAACAACCGCTCAATATTTTATTTTAACTGCGCTAGAGGAGAAAATCTTGCGCTTTTCGCAGATAAGCCGCTTGCCTTTCGATTTAATTAAATATAAATTAGCCCGCCCTGACCTTGATTTTATCGAAAATACGGTAAAAAAACTTGCAGGCATTAAAAAGAGCGAACTTGAGCGTGTATCAGAAATTTGTTTTAACACAAGGATAAAACAAAATATTTTTTCCGGCGCGGCGCAGATGATAAGGTCTATTCTTGAAAAGAATGAAAAAGTGTTGTTTGCCACTTCTTCTTTTGATTTTATTATTAAACCTCTGGAAGATTTTTTCGGGATACAAGGTTCTCTCGCTACGAAAATGGAATACAAAGACGGAATAACAACAGGCAAAATAGACGGCTACAGTGTTTTCGGTCCTAAAAAGAAGATCGCATCCCTTGAATGGATAGCGCTTAACGGTATAAACCTGAAAGATGTATGTTTTTACTCTGATTCATATACCGATATTCCCCTTCTTGAAGTATGCTCAACCCCGATAGTCGTAAACCCCGACCGTATACTTGAAAAAAACGCAATCAAAAACGGCTGGCAAATAATAAAATTCAAAGAAGCGCTCGGTAAGGATTAATTTTTTACTTCCGATAAACGATCAAACACTACCAATTAAATTTAAAACCAAGCCCGTTTTTACTTTCAAGAAGATCAAGTATGCCGATAGAAAACGATACCTTTCTGCCTGAGTTAACAACTGACGCTGAAGACGGTGAAGGCATTGCGTTTCCGTTTCCGTCCGTGATTGTCATAGTTGAATTTCCGCCTGCGCTGAAACTGATGGAAAAATTATAATCTGTATACAATGAACGCATTAGAGCGATTAAATTTTCATCAAAACCGGAGTTTGGTTCATTGTAAATTATAAGATTTAAATTTCCAGATTGACCGTTATGTGAAATTGACGCTTTAGCGCTTTCAGGATCAAGGTATGCCAGCAGAGCTTGAGAATTGGAAAAATCCAAGGTTATATTAATTATATTATCCTGTAAGGTTTCTCTTTTTGAATATGAAGAAAGCCTTAAACCCGGTATCCTTTCTATAGTTCTTTCTAAATCCTGTTTTGATAAGGGGATTGCAGGCTGTGAAGCGTTGCCGTCAAGAGAGCCCATATTGCTTAGTGTATTTGAAATCCGGTATTCCATAATTAATTTTCCAGATCCGTCCCTGTTCAATTGAATATCGGCCGATATGCCTATGCATGCATTTAGGAAAAAAGCGCATAGCGTTAAAAGGATAATTTCCTTTTTTAATAAAAATTTCATTAAAATTCCTCCGAGTGTATTTTCATGTCCTGGATGCGGACGGGGGTTTCCTTTTCTATTAAATCGAAAGCTTTTTGCATTACGGTTTCTCCGAATGTTTTAGAGTTGGATACAAGGGCGCCGCCGATTTGAGCGAAAGAAAGAGAATCCTGAAGGTCAACTTCTGCGGCTGTAAGATGGAAACGCCGTCTCATTTTATCTAAAACAGACTTAACAATTTTACGCTTTTCCTTAATGTTTACAGTATCTGGAATTTCAAAAATTATCTGTATCATTGAAACTATCATAATAAATGTTATTATATACAGAAAGTGATAAGTTTGCGAAGCGTTTTTTTAATTTTTATATTTTTTTTAACGCCTATCCTTGTTTTCAGCCAGGCCGGATACATGGCCGAGCCTGACAGAAATGATGATAATTTAAGCCTTAATTTAAGTCAAGAAATCTATTCTGAAGAAAGCTACGTTTATAAAGAATTGCAAACAGAAGAAGATTTCTCTATTGATGAAATGCGCCGCAGGATTACAGGGGAAGCTCCAAATGAATTAATGTCCTTCTCCCTTTTAGATTCAGAGGTGTCGCTTTTTTTAACAGGATCGTGGAACGGTACTTTACAGATTAATCCGGCTTTTTCATTCTCTCCTTTAGGAATGAAATTTTCCGCTTTTGATTCGCCTTTTTTTATGCAGGAAACCGATCTTACCCTGTCTTTATGGATAAACGAAAAATGGTTTGTAGAAGCAAACTTTATAGAATCTTACGGGCTGCAAACATCATCGAATATACAAGATTTGCAAAATACATATAGGGCAGGCTATCAGGGCTTTCCGGGAGAATTTCTCCAATATGCAGGGATAGGAAATACAGGGCTTGATTTTCCTTCATTCCCATACATGGATTTAGGCGGCGACTCTCCGTCATCATTCGGTTTTTACAGCCGCTTTGGAACAGAAAATTTAAACTTCCATGCGCTGTTCCGTTACGATGCGTCTTCAAGAGAGGAAAGGGTTTTTACAGGCAACAGGGAAAGGACTTACAGTTATGTGCAAGTGCAGGATACAATTCGCGGAGTATCTTTTGTCCTGCCCGATACTGATATTGATCCTCTAATTACAGTTTACATACAAGATGATAAGGGTGAGCATATAGACTCCAGCGCGCGGAGATGGAGGATCGCTTTATCTAGCGAATATGCCGTATCAAATTCCTTAGGGCTTTTGGAATTGAGTGTTAGACCAAATAGAATGATTGCGGTTTCTTATTCGCGTTTAGGAGATACCGCCCCTTGGAAAACATCAATGGGAGCTTATGACAGTACAGGTTTTTTATTTGAAATTCAAAAATACTTTGATCCTTTACGCAAAGAAATCAAACTTGAAAATTATCCGCAAGCCGGCTCTTATAATTCTTCTTCAAAACCGGGGGAAGTTTTTTTCGGCGGAAAGGCGGCGCTTGTTCTTTACGAAAACGGCGCTTTTTCCCCTTTTGAAAGACGTAACCGTTATGATGCGCCTTCCAGCACATCTGAACACGCCGCCCTTGTAAGCTTTTCAACAGGGGAAGAAAAAAAAGGTTTTAACCTTATTCCTTTTGACGCTTCGCAGTCAGGTTTTTTAGATATGATAAGTTTTTCATCTATGCATATGCAGGATTTGCACAAACAGGGTTTGCACAAACAGGGTTTGCAAAATACGGTCAGCCGCAGGGCCGTTTATGAATTATTAAAAGACAGTAATTCAAGGCGCGATCCGCAAACAATGTTTCCCTTAGCGCAAGAATTCCCTGAAATATATCTTCCGCCTTACGGAGTTTTTTCAGGAGATCTAAGCTTGCGTTTTACTAATTATAATTCAAGCGGCGGGTATTATATCGGAACTGATGCAGTCCCCGGTTCCGTGCAGGTTTGGAGAAGCGGCATTCAGGATGCAAACTTTCAATACAACGCTTCCACAGGGGAAGTTATAATTTCTAGCTCTGTAGGGCAGAATGAAATTATCCGCATAACATATTTAAAAAGAAGCGAAGATTCCAATGCGGGAAGTATAGCCGCAGGTTTAGGAGCTGTTTATAATGGGAAATCTGCATTTTCAGCTCTCGGCGCTGTCGGTGTCCGCATGAATATTACAGAAGATTCTTTTTCAAATGAAAACCGATCAAGCGCGGGTTTTATAGGAGTGTCCGGGAAAGCGGCATGGGATTACGATTTTTTAAAAGCGTATATAACGGGAGCTTTTACATTTGAACAAACAGATACTACAGGGCTTTACCGTGTTTCTGGAATGGAAGGGAATGAAATTATTTTACCTTTGCCTCCAGATAATTCTTTTATTTCTAACCCGCCTTCTTCAAATATTATTTTCGGATTAAATGCTTCAAACCGCTTTGAATTAATTTACAGAAATTATTATAACAATAATATTTTAGGTTCTAACCTTATGAATATTGACAGCAATGTTTCTGTTATTTCCGGGATTAATAGACCTTATCCTGCAAAAGATTCACAGTTAGGTGACAATCAAGTATTGGTTGCGGAATTTGATTTTAACGGTAATGAAAAATGGACAGGTTTTCAAGTGCCTTTAAATTATAATGCGGATATTCTTTCCCGTGCAGTTGAAATTGAAATCCCATTTAGATTGTATAATTTTAACGCTGCTCCTGTAAATTTTAAATTGATAATACAGATAGGCTCACTATCCGGTAAGGATTTTGCATTTACAGAAAATCTTGATCTGATTTGGGAAAGAACGCTTTTTACAGATGATTGGTCATCAATTCCAAATGATCCTAACGCATTTTATTATAACAATACCTTTAATTATAACACAAAAATCGCTCGCTTTACTTTAAGCGAAGAAGACAGAATGAAACTTGGGAACGCTGAATATTTGCGCCTGATTATTGTCAGTGAAAATGCGCAAGAATTAAACGGCCGTATAATACTTGCCCATCCTATAATACGTTCTTCCGCTTTTAGAGCGGTAACTTACTCTGTACAAACAGGCTTTCCAGACGGGGTTATAAACGAAAACAAAGATCGTGTAACGGCACTTGAAACAATGGATACAGGAAACACTCTGCTTGATAAATATCCTGAAATTATAAGAAAACTTCATGTTTTTCAAAACAGCGATTCTAATATTGATACACAAAGAATATTAAAAATTAATTGGAAAAATATGGAAGAAGGCTTTTCTGCAGGTGTTGATACAAGGGTAAATTTAATTCCTCTTTCTGATTACAGGGAAATATCTTTTTTTATAAAACCTGGATATGAACAATTTGATATAGATAATAACACATTGCGGTTTATAATTGTTTCTGGATACAATCCGATTGAAAATAACGCAAACTTCAATCTTGATGTTAATATTCCCATGAATCTTTTAAAAGAAGGGCAGTGGTCTAAGGTGACAATCCGCTATCAGGGGGAAAATCAAGGGCTTAGCATAGACGGAATTAAAACACAAAAGGCATCATTTACTTATAAACCGCAAAGTTTTCAAGATGATAGTCCGCATAAACAGGGTTTGCAGATTAGATCGGATTATATAGCATTTTTTATTAATTCAAATAGTACGAGACTTAATGACGGGGTAATTTTTATAGATGAAATAATTTTAGAAGATGCGCTGACAGTTTACAGGATGAATGCCGGCGCAGGTATAGATTATTCAAAGAGAGGGCAGATTGTTTCTATAGGGAATATCAATGTGTTATCTGATTTTTCTGTTTCATCTGCTTTTGAATCAGAGGCGCGTATAGGAAATGAAACAGATGAAAAAAACAAACAAGGTTTGCAAATGCAAGGCAGCGTTATTAACCGTACAAGCGCTCAGATTTCTGTTTTTACAGTTAAAATTAGTGGCAGTTTAGCGTCTGTTATAGCGGATAACACATTTATCTGGAGCGCCGATCACGATATATCTAGAACATTCGGTGCGTTTTCTTTTAAAGAAACATTTTATGCATCCCCTGACGATCTTACTGCGCGTCATACATTTAATCTCTCTTTTAATTCCGATTTTTTTACTAAATTTGAAGCGGATGCCTTATACGATATTAATAGATTAAGGCAAAATTGGATCTTCGATATAGGTTATATACCTAAAAATATTAATATTCCATCTATAAAATTAATAACACAGGCGCTTTGGTTAAAGAACGAACAAATTCAAAAAAATAATAATTATGCGCAATTGTGGATAGATTCATGGCGTACACTTGTTCCAGACAGCGGTTTAGACGCTGATACAAGAAGGGCTAACGCTCAATTTGTAATTACACAAAGAACAAGGCCTTTGGGAGCTGTTATCAGTATCGAAGGTAATATTTTTTCATCAAAAATAAATAATATCTCGCAATTTGAAAATTCCGCTTTTCTTGATATACCTGTTAATTTTAACAGATTATCTTTTAATTTTAGAGGAGGGAGAATTTATAAAACAAATCTTACTTTTACAGGAAAAGATATATTTGAAGACACTGATAATTTTATAAAAACTTCAAAAAACGCTCTTTATTTCTGGGAAATTTTCCCGTTTTACTCGCTTTTTTCAGATGATATTAATTATGCAATGGAAAAAGCGTTAAACAAAACTTTATTAACACAATACGCATATTTTAACGATCATTTTAGCGCGAGAATCAATCTTCCTGCCGTTTATAATCTTGCGTCTTTTATAATACCTGCAAGATTAATTTTTAGGCTTGATAGAATATTAGAGCAAAAATATGATACAAGAGTAGATTATTTGAATATAGGAGGAGTGTTAAATTTTTCAAGTATAAATATGTTCGGTGCAATGGGATATATTCCGATTTTTAATTTTTATCAAAGCGATGAATTTAACCACACAATTGATACCGCCTTTGTAATCCCTATGAATAATTACGAAATTGAAGAATTATCTTTTAGAATACAATCAATATTTGGAGCAAGATTTAGAGGTTTTACAGGCAGTAATTTAAATTTTATAAATACTTTTACAATGCGTAAAAACAATTTGATGGATTATTCATGGATGGAAAGTTTTATCGCAAGTTGGGAAGCGCCTGTAAAAAACAGTCTTGTTAATTTTTTTTATAACAGGCTAATAAAATCAACGCAAACAGGTTTTGCACAAGGGGACAAACAAGCTGTAAATAAGTCACGGATAAATTTAACATCATTTTTAAATTCCAATTATGAGTCATTGCGAAGGGAAAGCCTTGAATTTATTTTTGATAAAACGCCTGTAAATCTGTCATCGGTTTCTTCTGATTATTTACGCTGGGCTGTATTTATCGGTCATGAAGAAATTATTAGAATATTAGGAAGGTTTAATTTATCGGGCTTTTTAAAATTAAAAGTCAGCGATGATCAATACAGTGAAACTTTTAAATTTGATATATTACTCGGTACCGCTCTCAGGATTAGTTTCTAGATTTTCAGCTTCATCGCCTGTTTTCTGCTCTTGTTCTAAAGCTTCTTGTTCATCTGTTGTTTTTTTAGCCGCCGCTTGCTCCGCTTCAGCAATTTTCCTGTACATATTGTCAATTATATTTTGTAATCTTGTAATATTAGAAGAGCTTAT
>Ga0209755_10003788_pt1 | contig 18534 bp, 19 predicted proteins | sample TergutCo191P1_FD_187301 | JGI IMG/M metagenome (GOLD analysis project Ga0209755, IMG submission 187301) | Cornitermes sp. P1 segment gut microbial communities from Petit-Saut dam, French Guiana - Co191P1 (SPAdes) (version 2) | ecosystem: Host-associated > Arthropoda: Insects > Digestive system...
CCTTGAAGGGGTTATGGATGAAATAGAAATTCCGCTTGAAGAAACAGAGAATAAATTTCGCACTGAGCATATTGACAACATGGTTATACTAAATCATATGTCAAATAGCGGCAGTATGCTTTTTTGCACATTACTCAATGGTCACGAAAACATATTAGATATATCTATTCTGGGAGCTTTCGTGCAGCTCTCTGATTTTTGCAAACATAAATATAAACATTTAAGCAATAAGGAACTGGTGCTTGAAATCGCAGATTTATTGAGGGACTACCTTGACACTCGATATGATATAAGCCTTTTGTCTAAATCTCACTGTAATGAACATGGAGAGTTTGAAAAGCGGGTTTTAGCAGATCCACGCAAATTTACAAGGGAACTGTATGCACTCATTTCTGAGTGTGAGCATATCACTTGTATTTTTTTATTAAAAGCCGTATATGCGGCATATGCGAATGCAATCGGGAAAAAGCATGAGCATGGGAAGGAGTATTGGCTACTATATGACCAACATTGTGCAGGTTTTCCCGGTTTAAGCACGTGGGAGCTTGAGCGGAATTTCAAAAAAATTGAATACATATTCATCGTTCGAGAACCTGTACAACACTTCTTTTCTGCGCTTAAGCGATTTATTGTTGATGATTACCCCGGCGCTAAGCTTCGAACTTACATTGGTTCTCCCCACGGATACCTCAGACTTCTAACGAGTGATCTCGGTCTGCCACTTGAAAAGTCCGCAGAGACAGAGGGTAAAGGCATAAAAGTGGTGCGTTTTGAAGACTTAAAGACTAATCTTGAAGGAACTCTCAGAGCTGTTTGCGGAGTCTTGGATATACCTTTTGAGCAGTGCTTGCTTGAAACTTCGGTAAATGGCATACCGGTATATTTTCCGGCATCATGGAAGCGGGGCGATACGACCGTAGTTTCAGCCGGTGACAACACTGCGCTCAATCGTCGTGACTTTTCGTCACTTATGAGTTCCTACGATATTTTGCGGCTAAACTTGGCTTTTCGCCGTTTTAAACTTGCTATGGGTTACGACTGCGACGTGCCTGACCCGAGTGATTTTTCCATAGAGTTTCTGCGAGAATTATACTCGTATCCGTTTAAGTTTGAAGAAACTATCGACATGGCAGGAAATGAGGCTCTGGAGAGAGGGCGTTTACTGCCGGGCGAACAGGTAGGATGCCATGATAATATTGCGAAGTTATTTATAGATAACATTACGCGCGAAGATACGCCTGAGTTTTTTTCAGAGATATTACGGCTGACAGACGGGGGATACTTGTAACAGGTGATTAAAGCCCGTTAATAGACAATAACGCGCGAATTATGATACAATGATTGCTGCACAAATGCAGGTTTATGATAATATAGAATCAGTGGATGTCAAACAATATGAGTAATGTATTTTGGATAACCGGGTTATCCGGCGCCGGGAAAACAACAATAGGCGAAGAACTTTATGAACGTTTGAAAAAACATAACGGGTCCGTAGTCCTGCTGGACGGGGACAATTTACGTTCGGTCTTTGGCAATATTTTTGGATACTCAGCAGATGAACGTAAAAAAAGTGCCATGTGTTTTTCGCGTTTGTGTAAACTGCTTTCAGGGCAGGGCATTACGGTCGTGTGTTGCACAGTCTCAATGTTCGACATTGTACGAGACTGGAATCGCAGAAATATTAATGGTTATGTAGAGATTTATGTAAAAGCCTCGCCTGAAACTTTGCTGGAGCGAGACCAAAAGGGATTATACAGCGGATTTAAAAAAGGCACTTCGTCTGAGGTTGTGGGAATGGACATTCAGATGGAAGAACCCAAAGCACCTGATGTTGTTATTGAAAACGACGGGCATTTATCTATTGATGAATGTGTAAATGAAATACTAGAAACAATTGGAGGATTTTAAAATGAAGCATGGTGATTTTACGGAGTTGGCAGCCGAATATGTCAACAGAACGGGATACTCACTCACTGCACTCAATGTTATTTCCGGACATATTAAAAGAACGCTCGGCAAGGAGAAACTGACTCTTGCTGATGTTGGCGCAGGAACCGGAAAACTCACCGAAAACTTAATTCAACTTGGATTTTCAGGATATACAGTCGAGCCTAACGACGCAATGCGGACGGAAGGCATTAAATACTTAAAGCAATATGGCGAAAAATTTAAGTGGAGTGCAGGGACTGCCGAGGTTACAAACTTGCCTGATAACTCTGTGGATTGGGTTACGATGGGTAGTTCATTTCACTGGGCAGACACACAGCAGGCTCTGGAAGATTTTGCAAGGATACTTCGGCCGGGCGGATTTTTTACTGCAATTTTTAATCCCAGAGACCTTGAACGGAGCGAATTTCACTTGGGGTTAGAGGGAAAAATCCATGATATGGTGCCTAACATGAAAAGAGTCTCTTCAGCATCGGCAAAACATATGATGGACGTAGATAAAAAGCTGCTGTCTACCGATTTATTTGGTGATTTGTTCTTTGTAGAAGCACCTCACGAGGAATTGATGACGAGGGATAGGTATTTAGGCGCGTGGCGCAGTGTAAACGATATTCGCGTTCAGGCGGGCGAAGAATTGTTTGCGGATATTATGAAAATGATTGAAGCAGAGACGGCAGATATGCCTGAAATAGTGGTTCCTTATCTCTCCAGGGCGTGGACTGTCAGACTAAATAACTCGTAACTATAATAATTATCTCAGCACCGGAACTAATCCTGATTATAGAGGGAAATAGCATTCTTGAAAATTTACAGAATAGTCGGCGAAAATTTGCACTATAGCAAAATTTGTTGTATACTACGTCATTATTGAGGGAGCAATAGCGGAGGAGTAGATTACAATGTTCAATGATTCTCGCGGTCTTGCGCCGCGTGCAAGCGGTGTTGTATCGGCAGTGTTGGGTGGGCTGCTCTTTATGTTGGTGTGCGCTTTTATTTTGCTGATGGCGGTTAGTACGATTAACGCTGCGCGTATTATTCAAAACACAGATGTTGCTCACGTGCTCATGGAAACGGGTATGTCGAATGCGACTGTTGATTTGATAAACAGTCTGCCTTTTGTGGAAAACAGGGTGGATATTTACGATGTAGATGAGTTTATACGCAATGAGGTTGTTTCGCAGGAGATAAGCAGAGCTTTGGAGGGTTATCTTGCTGCTTTTGCAGAGGGAAACTTTGACCATCATATTACGCAATATGAAGTGCTGCACATTGCCAGAAATCTCGAACCTGAGCTTAGCTATATGTTCGGGCACAGTATGTCGGAGTCAGATTACGAAATTCTTACCAGAATACTTGAAGATGTTGTGGATTTCAGAATTTTGAGCATTGATAGTTTTGTTGATGCGGTAGGCATGGATTTGACAATCCCGCAGTTTGTTGCTTCGGGGAATTTTTTGATTTTAGTTGGGGTGTTATGTGTTATCATTTTGATTCTTATGGTTTTGCACCATAGGAGAAGACTTTCAGATGCTTTCAAAAATGCCGGCGGTCCGATATTGCTGGCGGGTGTAACGTGTTTTTTGCTCGGTTTTGTAATAAGTTCATATACTCAGTTGCTTGGTGGTTTTCTGTACAGAATTTCAACGTTGCTCAGCGGTCCTATCAGTATAATCATGACGTATAGTCTCTATGCAACGCTTCTTGGCATTGCTTTGCTTATAGTTCACCTCATATTCATCGCAACACGTCCCCGACAAATATGAGACTCCGCAATCTCTGTCGCTTCGTTGATTTCCGCAGATGCAGATAAAATGCAGTTTGCTTAGCTTTTTGCGAGAACGGTGTAGACGAATACGCCGGCTCGCAAAAAGCTAAGCAAACTGCATTTTATCTGCATCTGCTACATTTGGCTACTCAGTGGTGAAATAGTCTCATTTTTGTGAATGCCATGACCATGTTGTATTTGTTGCATGTTTCAATAACGTTGTCGTCTCTGATTGAGCCGCCGGGTTGGGCTACGTATTTTACTCCGGAGCGTTTTGCGCGTTCTATATTGTCGCCGAACGGGAAAAATGCATCGCTTCCCAGAGCGGTATCTGTTATGTTTTTTAGCCAATTTTTGCGTTCATCGCGGGAAAATTCGTTTGGACACACGGTGAAAAGTTCTTGCCATGCGCCGTCTTTTAGCACATCGTCGCAGTCGTCAGAGATGTATACGTCAATTGCATTGTCGCGAGTCGGGCGAGAAATATCGTTACGAAATGGCAAGTCAAGAACCAACGGGTGCTGCCTTAGACTCCAGTTGTCCGCTTTATTTCCTGCCAGACGGGTGCAGTGAATGCGGCTCTGTTGTCCTGCCCCGACTCCGATAGCCCCGCCGTTTTTAACGTAGCAAACGGAGTTAGATTGAGTATATTTCAGTGTGATGAGCGAGATTAGCAGGTCACGCTTTGCGCTTTCGGGCAGTTCTTTGTTTTTTGTCACGATGTTACTTAAAAAGTCTGCGTCGATTTTGAGGTCATTTCGTCCTTGCTCGAATGTTATGCCGTATACGTCTTTTCGCTCCGCACTGCGAGGTACGTAGGCAGGGTCGATTTTTACTATGCTGTATCCGCCGTTTCGCTTTTCTTTGAGAATTTTAAGTGCTGCTTCTGTGTATCCGGGGGCAATGATGCCGTCTGACACTTCCGGAGCTACTGCCAGAGCGGTTGCTTCATCGCAGGTGTCGGATAGTGCGACCCAGTCTCCGTATGAAGACACTCTGTCGGCCCCTCTGGCTCTGGTATATGCACAGGCAAGTGGTGTCAGCTCGGTACAGGGCGTGAAAAACATTTGTTTTTCGGTGTCGCTGAGTGGAAGTCCTATTGCTGCGCCTGCGGGTGATACGTGCTTAAAAGATGTCGCTGCGGGAAGTCCTGTCGCCGTTTTTAGTTCGCTTGCGAGTTGATATCCGTTTAGCGCATCTAAAAAATTTATAAACCCGGGTTTTCCGTTTAAAACTTCTACAGGTAATTTTCCCTCATTAATGAATATCCGTGCCGGTTTCTGGTTAGGGTTGCAGCCGTATTTTAATTCAAGTTCTTGCATATTTTTCTCCTGTTACGCATGTTTATTTACAATTAAATCGTTGATTTCACCTGTTTCGTAATTAGTTTCTCTTGCGTAGAGTGATACTTTGTTGTCTTTGTCGAGGGCGTTCCAGATGTTCAGTGCAAACTGCTCCAGACCGCCTGTGTCGTTTATTTGCACGGGAATCGGCTCACCGAGGAAAGAGGGGAGCGGGTCGCCGTCGGTTTCATATGTTGATATGAAGTGTCCCAGTCCGGGGATAGCGCTTGAATAATCGAAAAATGAACGCTGGCAATGGTTGGGGTTGCCTGAGAGTGTTTTAAGGATAGATAGTACATATGAGCCGCACGGTTCAACGAGAGCTGAAATGCGGGGGGTATAGTTTGGTGCGTCAGGTTCAAACTCACGGGTATGCAGTGCTTCGAGAAAGCTGTAGCCCTCTTTTAGGTGATTTGCTATGGTGTCTGTCTGGTCGCCGTTTGATATTATGACTTGTTCGTCTACCATGCGTATAGGGTGATAGATGATTAGCTCCGGGTTTGTGACTTTACTTTCATCACGAGCGACGGTGCGTATTCCTCCTGTTGTCCTTTCAAATATGCGATTTCTGCTGTTTTCACTTCGTCCCATGATGAAATATACAATAATTCCGCGCTGTCCGTCTTCACTGCGACCGACAAGAATACCCCTGCCCGGATACGGATTTGCATACAGCAGCTCTTCAAGATTTTTTATCATGATTATTTTTCTCCCCTTGTGACTTGTAATGTTAAGTTATTATACAACGCTAAGTACATAGTTGTAAATAGCAGACAGATAGTATATAATATGTTTATGCCAAACTTATGTGACTGCAATATAATAGAAAATATTCGACTTACAAGCTCGGTGTATTCGATTACTGTGGAATGCGAAGCTATTGCCGCAGAATCTGCGCCGGGGCAGTTTTTGCATATAAAGTGCGGTGATAGGCAGTTGCTTCGCAGACCGATAAGCATTTGCAGTGTCAGCGGTGGAGTTTTGTGCTTTGTTTTTGAAGTCAGAGGGGATGGCACAAGGTGGCTTTCTTTGCAGCAGCCGGGAGCGAAACTCAGCATACTCGGTCCGCTCGGGAAAGGCTTTACGTTTACGGAGCGTAATGTTATAGTTGTTGGCGGAGGTATAGGTTCACCGCCTATGCTCTACGCTGCACAGCGTGCAAAGGAAAAGGCATCAGTGACTGCTGTTTTGGGTTTTCGCAGTGCTGATGATGTGATTTTGAAAGCTGATTTTGAAAGGGTTTGTGACGCTGTTCATCTTATGACAGATGATGGCACTGCCGGGGAATCTGGGCAGGTTACTTTGCCACTTGAAAAACTTCTTCAAAACGGCGGATATGATGCAGTTTTATCTTGTGGACCGCATAAAATGCAAGAGGCAGTTTCTAAACTGTCGGAAGAGTTCAATGTGCCGTGTCAGGTGTCCATGGAGGAGCGTATGGGCTGTGGTGTTGGAGCGTGTCTTGTGTGTGTCTGCGCCACAATAGCAGGCGGCACAGTGAAAATGAGCAGGGTATGTGCAGATGGTCCTGTATATGACGCGAGGGAAATATATGGCTGATTTAAAGATAAATTTTGCCGGTGTTGAGTTTAAAAATCCCGTTGTTACAGCGTCGGGAACATTTGGATTCGGCAGGGAATACGGTGAATATTATGACATTTCAAAACTGGGTGGGATTTGTGTAAAAGGTCTGACCGCCAAGCCTCGGGAGGGAAACTTTCCACCGAGAATCGCTGAAACACCGATGGGGATATTAAACAGTGTAGGGCTGCAAAATCCGGGAATTGACGCATTTATTTCTGATGAGCTGCCGTTTTTGAGAAAGTATGATACCGTTGTCATTGCAAACATCTCGGGCAATACAGTGGAAGAATATGCAGAAATGGCGGAAAAACTATCAGGCGGAAATGCCGATATAATAGAGGTAAATGTCTCTTGCCCCAATGTAAAAGCCGGGGGCATTGCATTTGGCACATCACCTGAAAGTGTAGCAACAGTTACAAAGGCAGTTCGAGAAAAGACCACAGCTCCCGTGATGGTCAAGCTCTCGCCGAATGTGACGGATATTGCATCAATAGCCAAAGCCGCAGAAGATGCAGGTGCCGACGCAATTTCGCTCATCAACACGCTGCTTGCAATGAGAATTGACATCGTGACGAGAAAGCCTATACTCAGCAATAATGTTGGAGGTCTATCGGGTCCTGCGGTTTTTCCCGTAGCTGTGAGGATGGTTTGGCAGGTGGCATCGCAGGTGAAAATCCCGATTCTGGGAATGGGTGGGGTGGAGAGCGGCAGCGATGCCGTAGAGATGATGCTTGCAGGAGCAAGTCTCGTAGGCGTTGGAACAGCTTGTTTTCACAATCCTTATGCGCCGCTTGACATAATAGCGCAGGTAGAGCAATATTTAGATGACAGAGGCATTGGCTCGGCAAATGAACTGACGGGTGGATTGGAACTCAATGAATTTTAGACTCCGGAGTTTAACCGGAGAATTTTGAAAGGAATGGTCATTAAGTGACAAAGATTTATCTTATAAGGCACGCAGAAGCTGAAGGAAATATATATCGCCGCGCCCACGGGCACTACAACGGGCTTATAACAAACAGGGGTTATATCCAAATTGCAAAACTCAGAGATCGTTTTGAAAATGAGCAAATAGACTGTATTTTTTCAAGCAATCTTTCGAGGACGTGTACGACTGCCACGGCACTCAGTGTGCCCCACGAGCTCCCGATAAACACCACCGAAAAATTGCGCGAAGTAAGCATGGGTGTGTGGGAGGATAAAGCGTGGGGTGATATTGAGCACTTCGATCCGGAGATGTCGCATTATTTTGAAGATGACCCTGCAAAGTGGTTTGTAACCGATAGCGAGCCTTACGAGGATGTTAAGGCGCGTGTGTATGATTTTATTACAAAGGCGGCACGTGAGAACGAGGGAAAGACCATAGCGTGTTTTTCTCACGGTTTTGCCATACGCGCACTCATGTGTAAGTTGCATGGAATTCCGTCAGAGGAAACAAGGGCGCTAAAGTATTGTGACAACACAGCCGTAGCACTACTCATGTATGAAAATGACGAACTAAAGGTGGAATATCATGGTGATAATTCGCATTTGTGTGAAGAAACAAGCACTTTTGCGCGTCAAAAATGGTGGAAAGATAGTGAGAAGCGTGTCTCTGAAAACTTGCGCTATCAGCCTCTGAGTGAAGTTGCGAGTGAGTCGCTGCTCAACATTTTCAGGGCAAAAGCGGGTAGAAGGGCTTATGTTGATAAGCAATTTGCAGCATATCTGGGAGATGAGCCGATAGGCATTTTGGGACTGGATACAATAAGAGAAAAACAACGGGATACCGGATGGATTAGCTACATGCATGTAGTGCCTCAGCAAAGGAACAAAGCTTATGGTGTGCAGCTTTTAGGGGTTGCGATTTCTATTTTTCGCGCATTGGGTAGGAGCAAACTTCGCATTGAGTTGCCCTCGGGCAGTCCTTTTGTAAACTTTTTCGGTAAATATGACTTTGAAACACTTGATGCAAATGACGAATTATGTGTAATGGAAAAAGATATCAGGAACAATTATGTTAAGTTATGATTTTTTGCCGATATCAAGAGAGGATATGTTGAGCCGTGATATGTACTACTACGATTTTTTGCTCATCACGGGCGATGCATACGTTGACCACCCAAGCTTCGGCATGTCTGTTATAGGCAGGGTGCTTGAATCAAACGGTTTTCGGGTTGCGATTTTGTCTCAGCCGTCTTATGACAGCCCCCGGCAAATCCTGGAGATGCGCAGACCTCGATATGCAGCTCTCATCAGTGCAGGAAATCTTGATTCGATGGTAGCACACTACACCGCTTCAAAAAGAAAGCGTAGCGACGATTACTATTCACCCGGAAAAAAGGCAGGAAAGCGTCCCGATAGAGCTGTGATTGTCTATTCAAAGTTGGTGCGGGAGGCATTTCCCGATTTACCAATCATAATCGGCGGTCTTGAAGCTTCGCTGAGACGTTTTGCACACTACGATTATTGGGATGACAAAGTGCGTCGCAGTATTCTTGTTGACAGTACGGCTGATTTGCTTGTCTACGGAATGGGCGAAACGGCGATTGTGGCTATAGCAAAACGGCTTGCCGCAGGCGAGAGTGTAGGTAAGATAACTGATGTTCGCGGCACGGGGTGGGTTGCGAGACAGGGGGACGGTTCCTTTGTCTTGGCTGCGGACGCGGTCTCTCCGCCAAGACAAAGGAACCGTCCCCCTGTCTCCTGCCCGTCTTATGAAGAGGTGTCTGCTGATAAACATGCGTATGCAGAGGCGGCAATTTTACAACATGAGGAGCACGACCCGGTTAGAGGCAGGGTAATACTCCAACACTGCGAGGGTAAGATTGTTGTTATAAACCCTCCCGGGGAAGTGATGACGACTGAAGAACTTGACAAGATTTATGCACTACCGTTTACTCGTGAAGTTCATCCTATGTATGACGATGCGGGCGGAGTTCCGGCGATAGACGAAGTGCGATTTTCGGTGATTCATAACAGGGGCTGTTTTGGGGACTGCAGCTACTGCGCTCTTGCCTTTCACCAGGGGAAAGTGGTAGCCTCGCGAAGTCATGAGTCTGTTGTAAAAGAGGTAGAGTCCTTTGTTAACCACCCGTTATTCAAAGGCTACGTACACGATGTAGGCGGACCGACAGCAAACTTTAGACATCCTGCGTGCAGCAGACAAAAAAAACACGGTCTGTGCAGAAATAAATCGTGCCTTGCCCCACCTTGCGAAAATCTCAATGCTGACCACAACGATTATATGCAACTTCTGAGGAAAGTGGCGGCGATTTCGGGGGTGAAAAAGGTTTTTGTGCGTTCGGGTATCAGATTTGATTTTTTGATGCTTGATAAGAGCGGGGAATTTTTTACGGAACTTGTTAAAAACCATATTTCCGGTCAGCTCAAAGTTGCACCCGAACATTGCTCCGACACCGTTTTATACTATATGGGCAAGCCGAAAAATGCTGTGTATGAAAGATTTACGGAGAAGTATACCAAGCTGAATAAGAGATACAGTAAAAATCAGTTTCTTGTACCGTATCTCATTTCGTCCCACCCCGGCAGCACGATACATGAGGCAATAAATATGGCAGAATATTTGCTTGCAAGGGGCAGACAGCCGGAGCAGGTGCAAGATTTTTACCCGACTCCCGGAACACTTTCAACGTGCATGTACTACACTGGGCTTGATCCGCGGACGATGAAACCCGTACATGTTCCGCGCTCAAAAGCTGAAAAAACGGCACAGCGTGCACTTTTGCAGTGGAAAAACCCGAAAAACCGCCCCATTGTCCTAAAGGCTCTCAAAGATGCAGGCAGGGAAGACCTCATCGGCTTCGGAAAGCGGTGTTTGGTGAGACCGAAGAGGTGAGTGGACGGGGGTACTGTTTCGCTTCGATTAGGCCCAAAAGTAACAAAATGTAATAAATTTGCCCCGAAAATGACGAAAAGTTACAAAAAAATATTCAGAAGTTTCAATTTTGTTCTTGACTAACTTGATTTCTTTGCTATAATTATAAAATATCAATAAAAATGATGCACGGAGGAAGCAAATCTATGGCAAGTATATCTATTCGTAATATTTCAAAGATTTACCCCGGAGACGTTCTGGCAGTTGACGATTGCAGCTTGGAGATTCCGGACAAAGAGTTTGTCATTTTAGTCGGTCCGTCGGGTTGCGGAAAATCCACAATGCTCAGAATGATTGCAGGACTCGAAGAAATCACAAAAGGTGAGCTTTACATCGGTGAAAAACTAGTCAACGATGTACCTCCGAAAAATCGTGATATAGCGATGGTTTTTCAAAACTATGCGCTATATCCGCACATGACTGTTTACAAAAACATGGCGTTTGCGCTTAAACTCGCACGCACACCAAAAGCAGAGATTGACAAGCGTGTTCGCGAAGCAGCGAAGATTCTTGATATAGAGCATCTGCTCAGCAGAAAGCCGAAAGCGCTTTCAGGCGGTCAGCGTCAGCGTGTTGCTCTTGGTCGCGCTATGGTTCGTAACCCTGCGGTCTTCTTGCTTGATGAGCCGCTCTCAAACCTCGATGCAAAGCTACGTACATCCATGCGTACAGAGCTCATCAAACTCCACAATAAACTTGAAACAACATTTGTATACGTCACACATGATCAGGTAGAGGCTATGACTATGGGTGACCGTATTGTTGTTATGAACCATGCCGTGGTTCAGCAAGTTGATACACCTCAAAACCTATACGACTTCCCATGCAATATGTTTGTTGCAGGATTCATCGGAAGCCCACAGATGAACTTTATCGATGCCGTACTCAAAAAAGACGATAAATACTACCTTGATGTTGAGGGCGACAAGCTTTACCTTCCTGCAGAAAAAGAAAAAGATATCTTAAAAGACTATATTGACAAGGCAGTTAAACTCGGTGTGCGCCCCGAAGATATCTACGATGATGAAGCATACCTCAACTCACACTCTGACTCAATAATAGCAACAAATGTAGAAGTCAGCGAACTTATGGGAAGCGAAGTTTATTTGTACATCAAGTATGGCGACAACACCCTGACTGCACGTGTTGCCCCGACAACAAAGTCCAGAACAGGCGACTCCATAAAAGTAGCTCTGGATATGAACAACATTCACTTGTTTGATGTCGAAACAGAAAATACCATTATAAACTAATAAGTTTTACCTGTTAAGCATATCCGGATAGTAGCGCTGAGTTTCGTGCGTCTGTCCGGATATTGTTAAGGTTTTAGAAATAACACACTCCTTTTCAAACCGAGCTCCATATCTCAGAAGGGAAAGTTGCATGTAATGCCATTTTTTAGCAGAAACTTTAATAAACCGGGTCCCGGTGTAGATAAGGATGAGCCTCGCAAAAAAGGTGCTGCAAGGTTTGTAGAGCTGATTGCAAGAGACCTGTGGGAACTCGTGAAACTCAATATCCTTTTCAGCCTGACGGCGCTTCCGTCCGTAGCTGCGTTTTTGGCGGGTTTTATGGGGTTTATGCCTGATATAATGTTGATTGCTGCAATTTTGCTTTCGTTTCCTATAGGTGGCGGGTTGACTGCTTGTATCTATTATATAACAAAGTTGATGCGTGATGATCCAAGTTTTGTGTGGTATGAGTACAGGAGAAAGTTTAAAGAAAATTTTCGACAGGCGGCACCTACCGGAATGATTTGCACTGCTTTCGTATACGCACATATCATGATTTGGTCTTCTCTTTGGGTGTCCCTGCTGTCAGAACAGCCAATCAGCGACATAACATGGTATATCGTCGCCCTTGTATCTCTTTTGATGTTTTTCCTGATTACACCGTATGTTTTTCTGCATTTTGCCTATATCGACCTGAAAAGTTTTCAGGCGGTCAAGAACAGTGTGCTCATGGCATTTGGGTATTTTCCTCGCAGTTTTATGGGCGCACTTCTCGGCGGCATATTTTGGATTGCGTTTGCATTATTCATGCCGCTTTCACTTGTTGTGTTTCCGCTGATTCCTCTAATAGCATTTACTTTGTCAATGCTACTGAACATGATGTGGGTCTGGCCTAAGTTCGATAATCATTTTTCTATAGAAGAAACGCTGATAAAGCGTGTTGATGATGAACTTGAAGCGCAGGAAGAACCGCATAGTGAGTGAACTATTATATTACAAAGGAGACATGATTTATGGTTACAGATTCTGCTTATTCCACGGCTTTTCATGAGCATCCGGTGTTTTTGGTGGTCATAGTTTTATTGGGGATTTTTGCTACTGCCGGAATTACTTATGAGATGATGCGGCAAAGAGCCCGCACTGCTTCGCATGCCCACGGGAAACAGCAACGCGATAAGATTATGCAATCTTTGACAGCAGTTGCGAACGCCATAGATGCAAATGATGAATACACAGCCGGACATTCTATGAGAGTAGCGGCGTACTCCGTAGAGATTGCCGACCGCATGGGGATGGATAAGAGTTTTTTGGAAAATATTTATTATACCGGTTTACTGCATGATGTGGGCAAAATAGGAATATCGACCGAAATAATCAAAAAACTCGGCAAGCTGACTGCCGAAGAATACGAGTCTATTAAATCACATACGAACATAGGCTTTGAAATTGTCAAAAATGTAACAGCCATTCCGGGGTTAATTGACGGAGTAACAGAGCATCACGAACGTTGGGATGGCAAAGGTTATCACCAAGGTCTTGAGGGTGAAGAAATATCGCTTACAGGTCGTATAATCGCCGTTGCAGATGCATATGATGCAATGTCGTCAGAACGTTCCTATCGTACAGCCCTGTCAAAGAAAGTTATTGTACAAGAATTTGAAGATTGTGCAGGTTTACAGTTTGACCCACACATAGCTTCTGTTGCAGGAGAGTTAATTGAAAACGGGGAGTTTAAGCGAATCATTTTGGAGGAAGGGGCAAGCACGTTAAAAAAATTCTCTTGACAAACAAAGTTTAACACTATATAGTGCAAGAGCACAAGTTAATATAGAAATGAGTGACCCGGGTAATCGGTGTGAAAATCCCGAGCAGTCCTGCTACCGTATGGAGCTTGAATAAAAGTTCTAAGTCGGAAAACCGACCTCATTTTGCGACTTGCGTCGTGCTGTAGTGAATTCACAGAGAATGGATGACTATGGAACTTAAATAGGTGTATTTCCTATGCGTGAGTGGCATTATATGCCACTTTTGTGTTGTTCGTCTCAAAGTCATTGCAGCGAGGATAAGAGATTATAGGCATAAAGAAAGGAAAACAAAAATGAAAAGAAAGTTTATTTCCCAAATACTCGCATTTGCGCTTATCGTGCTCATGACTATCACTCTTGCAGCGTGCGGAGCAGACACTCCGACTCCGCCACCCGAATCAACCCCAACTGGCTCAGACGATGTGCAAGCCGGAGCAGAGACACAAGGTGAAGATGAGGGTATAGTGATTGGGCAAGGTAGCACGGTTTTTACGTTTGAAGTGACAGATGATAATGGAGATTTAACTGTATTTGAAGTTCACACGGATGAGTCTACGGTTGGTGCTGCACTTTTGGCGGTTGGGCTGGTAGATGGGGGTATGTCAGATTTTGGGCTGTTTGTTACAGCGGTTAACGGTTTGGTTGCTGATTTTGATGCTAATCAGGCGTGGTGGGCATTTTATATTGACGGTGAAATGGCAATGGTTGGGGCAGATGGAGCAGATATTGAAGAAGGGGTAGTGTATGCCTTTGTCTACACAGTCGGCTAGAATTCCTATCAGGGAATTAGCAATATTTTCCGTCCTCGGTACGATTATGTACATTTCAAGGGTGATGATGCAGGGGTTACCAAACGTCCACTTATTGGGGTTGTTTATTGCAGCAATTACTTTGGTTTATCGAGGGCGGGCGCTAATTCCGCTTTATGTATATGTAATGGTAGAGGGCGTATTTGCAGGTTTTTCTTTCTGGTGGGTTCCTTACCTGTATATATGGCTGCCATTATGGCTCATGTTTATGCTTGCAGGGAAATTCAATTTTCCTAAAAAGGTCAAGGTGCCGCTGTACATGGTTTTGTGCGGTTTACATGGTCTTATGTTTGGCATTCTCTATGCTCCGGCGCAAGCTTTTATGTTCGGGCTGAGTTTTGAGGGCATGGTGGCATGGATTATAGCGGGGCTGTGGTTTGATGTTGCACACGGTGTCGGTAACTTTGCTGCGGGGGCGCTGATTATCCCGTTGTCTGAACTGTTATTCAGGCTTTCCAAGAAGCAGACACCTGCGGAAAACCTCCGCTGAATAGTCCCGCAGATGACGTACAGTTTGCGGAGTCTTTTTTGTGAACCTACCGTAGCGTCAAGGTATGTAAAATATATTTTTCGACGCGAGGCGGTCTCGTCGCCATTGTTCCGCCGAAAAAAATATTTCACACACCTTGCCGCTCCAACCCTGCAAAAAAGACTCCGCAAACTGTATGTCATCTGCTAGATTTAGCAAAATTCTCGTAAATTGCGGCAAATTGCATTTTATCTTCTTGACCTTGACTTTTTTTTACTATAAAATGAGTCATTATGAACATTCAAATTTTTGGAAAAGCAAAATGTTTTGAAACTAAGAAAGCGGAGCGATACTTCAAGGAGCGGCGCGTGAAGTTTCAGCGCATTGATTTACCGGGGATTGGTATTTCTGCGGGTGAACTGGCGAGCGTGAAGAGTGCTGTCGGCTTGGAGGCTTTGATTGACGAAAAGGCAGATGGTGCAGAGGTGCTTAAGTATTTGGCTTACGATACCGCCAAAGAAGAAAAACTTCTCGGAGACCCGGCTCTGATAAAGACTCCAATCGTAAGAAACGGCAAAAAAGCAACCATCGGTTACTGCCCCGATGTCTGGAAAACTTGGGAATAGTGAGCGATGGGTTAGATTAGTATATCGCCCAGCTCCTCATGAACAGTTTGCTGTACTAACTGAGCAATTTGTGTTGCTTTTGTTTTTGCCAAACCGATATAAGCGGCAACCGCAAGTAAATCTTCCGTAGATGGGCTTAGTCCGTTTCCGTTTATACAAGTGGCGTGTTCTCCACAAAATGAGTTGCTGTAGGTTAGATCGTATGCCGGGGATATTATCCAGCGGTGTTGTGTCTCACTGTAAAGAAATGAAAAGTTTTTTGAGTGGTCGTCACGGTTGTGAGCAAATACGTTAAAGCACATGAGTCTATACATCTTTTCCACTTCCGAGTAGTCTTTTGTCAGTTCAAGTGTCAGTTTCATTAGGGAATTATAGTCAAGACTCGGTGTGCGGTGAGACACTTCCAGCAGAGCAGATACAGATAGCATGTGTATCCGTTTTGTGTTGCCATCTTTTAACTTTTCTCTGTCAAAACGCTTAGTTCCAAAATAACCTGCACATTGTTTAGATGGGAAGAGGCGCGTTTCCGCCATGGCTATTCCGCATTTTTTCGCACATTTTGAATAGCGATATTCAACTTCACCCGAATCTTTTTTGTCAGTTGTGGTGTGGAATTTCACAATCCAATCATCGCCGTCGATTTTTGTAAGAATTTTAGGGCGCGCACCTCCGGATGACCCGCCCAGACTGAAAAGTGTATCTAAATCATCAGAATATTCAGACTCTAGAATTTTTATACATTCATCGGCAAGCCTGTCATATTCAGACGAGGTATCGGCAAACAACCATTTGTGCTGCGGGCGATAGGTGAGTGCGCCCATTGTGGATTCTCCGGCAATCGCCAAGCGGTTAAGCATATCCACTTTGTCCGGCTCAATACGCTCTTTTGCGAGCATTCTGTCCACCAAAAGACGCCCCCAGCCATCAGGTAAGCTATCAGAAAATACGCCGAATAATCCATCGAATGGGTCATATTTCGGAATATAAAGTTTTTTGATGAGAGGAAGTGCAAAAGGGCTTATTGCGAAGCCGTTTGCAAGCCACTCTTCGGCATATTCAAAAGCCACAAGTTGCCTTTGATATATTGCCAGCGTGCCGACTTGTCTGTCGCCAAAATAGACTTTAAGCGCTTTATAGGTTTCCATCTATTATCTCCTGAATTGACATGGGTTCATTGTTTGAAAAAAGCTTACTAAAATCATCTGCGCAGTCGAGTACAAGAGCGATTTTTAACAGTGACATGAGAGATATCTCACCTGATGTTTCAAATCGCTTAATAGACCCATAGCTGACGCCGGACATTTCAGAAAGGCGTTTCATTGAGATTTTACGAGCTTTCCGACGTGTCCGCACATTCGCGGAAATAATATGACCAAGAGCAGAAGGTGTTTTTAAAGTTGTGTTAATCATGCTAATATATTAACCCAAAACGCCGAATTTGTCAAGTTTTAGATAATATATTAGCTAAAACGAGCAGCGGTTACTGCCCCGCTGTCCGGGAAATTTGGGAATAATGAGCGATGGGTTAGTCATAGTCAACAGTCGGTTGAGCAACGTTTAGGTTAACATCTTCATTTTGTAAAATGGAATATGTATCAGGTTTCAAAACTACGCTGTTATAGTAGAGGTCATCCGGGCATATATCCTGCCCGTGAATCCATTCAATACTTAATCCTGCGGGTTTAACTGTATTAAAAAGTGCAGTTTTTTTCAGTTCAACGAACGGTTCAAAATCAAAATATGGCTTTACATCAAATATTCGTTTTTCACCATTGCTAAAAGTTATGAGTAGACAATAATCAGGCTTTATACTAACTTCAACAGCTCTCGGTCGCAGCATACAATCACCTCAATCCTGCAATCTTTATAACTTCACCACTTTCATTCCACGCTTTCCATGCAGCGTTCAACTCATCACTGTGAATCAATGTCCAGGCTTCAACAAGTTTGCTTTGTTTTCGGGGCAAGCCGCCATCAATCAAGTTGCCGTCAAAATCATAAACTCCTTCATATTCAGCGTATTGAGCGTGAAAATGCGGAATATTATGTTTTCCGCCTTTCTCTTTATAAATGTAAATTAAAATTCCATAAAACTGAGATATTAAAGGCACGATTATTTTCACCACCTGTTGTAATAAAGTATATCTCTTTATGCCTGCTTCTGTCAACACCCCTGTCATGTATAATCACACTTAAACCTGTTGTTGTGTTCATAGACTGTTATACCCTTATAAACCGTAGACAAGGTGGTTTGCACATCTTTTAAACTTGCGCCTGTTAGTGAAAGCTCAGCTGCAATCTCGCCGCTTGAGAGCAAAATCAGCTTGTCGCAAAACTTCAGTGCAAGGTTAGGGTCGTGCAGTGTGACCAGTGAAGCAAGGGGACGGGGGTACTGCTTCACTTCTGTGAAGCAGTACCCCCGTCCCCCTGCTTCGCATCCCCGTCCCCCTGCTTCACTTAAAATCATGTACTTGTTTGGGAAATCAAGTGCGCTGTCGGGCTCATCCATCAACATTACAGGTGCATCTTGCACCAATGTGCGGGCTAAAATCACGAGCTGTTTCTGTCCCTCGCTGAGCCTTGAAAAATCTTCGTTTGCAAGGTGAGAAACGCCCATTTTATCAAGAGCATTGTGAGCAAAAGCTTTGTCCTGCTGCGAGGGGAATTCCAGAAATCCGAGCTTTGCGTTATATCCCATCAATACGGCATCTATGACTGTCACGCCGATTAACTTACTGTGCCGCTGAGGTATGAGTGAGATGTATTTTGCACGATTTTTTTCGCTTAGTTTAGTGAGGTCTATTTCATTGAAAAAACATCTTCCGCCTGATATCGGAAGCAAGCCGCATATGCCCTTGAGCAATGTTGTTTTTCCCGAGCCGTTGAGCCCGAGCAAAGCACAAAATTCACCCTGTGATACAGTGAAACTCACATTTTTTACAACTTGCTTGTCAGCGTAGCTGATGGATACTGAATCTATTATTAACATTTAAATGACCATTCCTTTCCATGAAGCGCGGGGACGGGGGTGCGAAGCAGCACCCCCGTCCCCCTGCTTCGCACCCCCGTCCCCGCGC
>Ga0209755_10003789_pt1 | contig 18531 bp, 9 predicted proteins | sample TergutCo191P1_FD_187301 | JGI IMG/M metagenome (GOLD analysis project Ga0209755, IMG submission 187301) | Cornitermes sp. P1 segment gut microbial communities from Petit-Saut dam, French Guiana - Co191P1 (SPAdes) (version 2) | ecosystem: Host-associated > Arthropoda: Insects > Digestive system >...
ATACTACGGAATGGGAACATTTCCACGAAGCGGGATTAGTTTTGAAGATGAGTTTGGCACAAAGCGGTATTATATGATTTCAGTCAGTGGTTATGATGGGTCATTTAACCTTTTGGAGTTTGAGCCGTATAAAAACGATTAGATTCTAGGAAATTGAGAAAGAGCAAAGTGCAAAAAAGTACATGTGCAGATTATAAAAATAAAAGAAACACTTGACAAAGACAAAATACATTGTTATTTTCTTTCGAGTGAAGTAAAAATATTTATATAGGAGATTTACTAACGTGAAAAAATTTATTACCCTAACTCTGTTATTGCTGGTAGCCGTTGCTGTTTTAGTAGGCTGCGGTAATAATGATCCGGAACAATTGGAACTGATTATTTATGGTTCCGCAGAAGAGCCCATGGTGGCAGCAGTTGCCCAAGCTTTTGAAAGAGAAACTGGCATTAGAACAACATTCCAGCGCCTCAGTACAGGTGAAGTTTATGCTAGGATAAGAGAAGAAGCTGGGAATCCATCCGCAGACGTATGGTTTGGCGGAACAACCGACCCATTTAACCAAGCTAAATTAGAGGGTTTGCTTTACTCTTTTGTTCCTGAAAATGCAGCAAATTTGCGCGACCCCATGTTACAAGACCCCGATGGCTATTGGCATGGCATATATGTGGGATATCTTGGCTTTATTGTAAACAGGGAAGAGCTTGATCGCTTAGGCATTCCGGCACCGCAGGACTGGGAAGATTTACTTGACCCTATGTACAGAGGCCTTATCGCTTTTGCAAATCCGGGTACATCAGGTACAGGAAGACAACTTATAAATACGATCACCATGCTTTATAATTTCGATGAAGAGAGAACAATGGATTTCTTCAGAAGGCTTGACGAGAACATAATGTTTTATCCAAGAAGCGGTGCAGGCCCGTCAAGACTTGTAGGCCCTGGTGAAATCGTTATAGCTATAGGTTTTTTACATGATGGCATAACCCAAATTAATGCGGGATTCGACAACTTAGAACTAATTGCTCCCGCCAGTGGCACAAGCTTTGAAATAGGTGCAACCGCCATTTTTGAGGGTGCCCAAAACATGGAAGCTGCTAAGAAGTTCATTGAGTTTGCACTTTCACCCGAAAGCCAAGAAATAGGCCAAACAGTAGGTTCATATCAGTTTCTGACCGTTGTTGATGCCAGCGATCCTGAAGTTGCTCAACAGGTTGCTGGTGCGAAACTTATCGATTATGACTGGGACTGGGCCGCTGAAAACACTGCTCGCATGGTTGAGTTATGGTTTGAAACTATCAATGCTGATGACAGGATTGAAGAGTAATTGATGCGCTTAGACCCTGGGGGGACCCACTCCCAGGGTCTTTGTTTTAACAAAAATCGGCTGACGTTGTTAAAGCGTCGCATGATGACGCAACGCCGATTGTGCAGAATTTGTACATGAGGAAGGACTTGTCCGGCCTAAGGTACTCATTTGATTAAGATAAACCCGGAGGAATCAGCATGATAAGAAGTTCAAGCAGAAGTTTGGACCGAAAAAAACTTCTTGCAGACCCAATTCTTTTGCTTACGATTATTGCGATAGTTTTATTTTTGACTCTGTTTATAGCGTATCCGCTTTTTTCATTGTTACAGGAAAGTGTATACAATAATAACAGGATTAGCCTTGATGCGTTTGGGCGAGTTTTAGGTTTGGCATCGTTTCGAGGTGTTATTGGTAATACACTTTTGCTAGGGGTATTGAGTGGCATTATATCAACTCTTATCGGATTTTTATTTGCTTATGTAGATACCTATGTAAAAGTTAGATTCAAACAGTTGTTTAAAGTTGTTTCGGTATTGCCGGTGGTATCGCCGCCTTTTGTATTGTCTTTGTCCGTAATCATGCTGTTTGGACGAAGTGGTATTATAACAAGAAGTTTATTGGGTATTTATGATTCCAATGTTCACGGCTTGCACGGCATACTTGTAGTGCAAGTCCTCACATTTTTCCCGATTTGCTATTTAATATTGCGTAGCTTGCTCAAGAATATCGACCCTTCATTAGAAGAAGCCGTTCGCAACATGGGTGCTTCTCGCTGGAAGGCGTTTACAACCGTTACGTTGCCACTCCTGCTTCCTGGTCTTGGGAATGCATTTTTAATCACCTTTATTGAATCTGTTACGGATTTTGCCAATCCAATGATGATCGGCGGCGACTTTGGTACGTTAGCCACATCAATATTTTTACAGGTAACGGGAGCTTTTGATGTTACTGGGGCTGCGGCAATGGCCGTTATCTTATTAAGTATATCAATTGGGCTCTTTGTGTTGCAAAAATATTGGTTGGAACGCAAATCATACGCCACCTTAACAGGTAAGGCGTCCAGAGAACGAATGATGATTGAAGATAAAAGTGTTGCAGTACCTTTGTTTTCTTTATGCGCAATAATCACTGTAGGTATTATTATCATGTATGCGATGATACCTTTTGGGGCATTATTTAGGCTATGGGGCAGGGACTATACGCTTGTTTTAGATCATTTCCGCTTTGTAATCAACATAGGCATTAGGCCTTTTACCGATTCTCTCCGTATGTCGTCTATTGCTGCACCGGTAACTGCACTAATGTCCATGATTATTGCGTACCTGATAGTAAAGAGGAAGTTTTTCGGCAAATCATTTATTGAATTTATTTCCATATTTGCAATGGCTGTGCCAGGGACTGTTTTAGGTATCGGCTTTATCAGGGCGTTTAATGGCGGTCTGTTTAACACAGGCTTTTTAGCTATAACCGGAACGGGTATAATTATTATCATAGCTTTCATTACAAGAAGTTTGCCGGTTGGAGTTAGAAGCGGCGTTGCTGCCCTTAGGCAAATAGACCGGTCTATCGAAGAATCGGCATATGATATGGGGGCCAGTAGCTTCAAGGTGTTTACATCCGTTACCTTGCCGCTTATAAAAGATTCGTTTTTCAGCGGTCTTGTAACGGCCTTTGTACGTAGCATCACGGCAACATCGGCAGTTGTGTTTCTTATATCGCCTCACCATCAGCTTATTACGCCGCAGATAATGGCTCAAGCTGAAATAGGACGCTTTGGTGTTGCAAGTGCTTATGCAACTATTATGATAGCCATTGTGTATGGTTCGATATCATTAATGAATCTGTTCTTGAAATTCTTTGGGGTATCCAGAAGTGTTGGGGAGGTAAACTAATGGCTTCAACTAGTGTACGTTTAGAAAATATAACTAAAATATATAGGGACCCAAAAACAAAAAAAGAAGTACGGGCGGTTGACGATGTAAACTTGACTATAGAGCCAGGAAACTTTATTGCTTTGCTTGGTCCGTCCGGTTGTGGTAAAACTACAGCTCTGCGAATGATAGCTGGATTCGAAAGCCCAGATGCCGGGGAAATATATTTGGGTGATAATGCAATAAACGCCCTCATGCCAAATCAACGTGATACAGCAATGGTGTTCCAGAGCTATGCACTTTTGCCGCACTACAATGTTTTCGATAATATAGCTTATGGATTAAGGATCAGAAAACTTGAAAAAAAAGCAATCTATGAAAAAGTTATGCAAATGTTGGAACTTGTTGAAATGAGCGGGCTGGAGAATCGTATGGCCAACCAACTCTCTGGCGGACAGCAGCAACGCGTGGCACTTGCAAGGGCTCTTGTTGTGGAGCCTGCAGTATTGCTTTTTGATGAGCCGCTGTCAAATCTCGATGCAAAGCTGCGTGTTTCCATGCGAAGTGAGATAAGGAAAATTCAGCAAAAGGTCGGAATTACCGCAGTTTATGTTACCCATGACCAGTCAGAGGCTATGAGCATTGCTGATAAAATCGTTGTCATGAGCCATGGCAAAATAGCGCAAGAGGGTACGCCAAGAGAGATATATTGCAAGCCCGCAAATACTTTTGTGGCAGATTTTATCGGGGAGGCGAACTTTTTAGAGGGAAGGGTAAAAAGCGCTGATACAAAAACATGTACGATTGAGATACAAGGGGCAGAAATAACTGCGCCCAACACTTCAGGATTAAATTCGGGTCAGCAATGTGAAGTCTTGCTGCGACCGGAAGTGGTGCGCATATCGGATGAGGGTATTCTTAGAGGAACCGTTGATTTTTCAGTGTTCATGGGTGCTTATCAGAACTATCAAGTTACTGTGGGTGACGTGACTGTGACAATAAATGATTATAATCCTTTGATTAACAAAACTTATAAAGAAGGGGAAAGTGTTTGTATAGATTTTGACAAAGAAAATTTGCATATTATGGGAGTCTAATTTGAGCCTTTTGAGCATAAAACACTTTTTTATTGCCTAATTATTTAATATATCATAGCAATATTCGTAATATGCTTATAAATACAATGCATGTTTGAATTAGCGAATTGATGGAATTTTTTATAGCGAAAAACCCGCAAACAGCGGGTTTTTCGAGGTGTCCAATATTTGTTTGAGAGTCTATGCTATAAGGGGTTTGATTGTATGCATTTATTGTCCAGCTGCAAATGCTTCTAATACATTGGTATGATGACGTCTTGCTGATGATTCACTGCCGTTGTGGTTTTGGCTGCCTAGAAAATGCAGGCAAATATGTCCATTCATACCATTGCCCTGCACTGACCATTGGCCATGTGGCATTGCATTTATGCTTGCAGCTACGGTTCTGCCATCGAATGTAACCCAAACGGGACGGCGCTCCCATGTCCAAATGCCACCATTTATGCTCCTGATGATGTCAGAATCAGCTTGCGTAACTGCTTCGACATCAGCGTGCCTACCACGGGTAAAGACTCTTACATTATATGATATGCCTGTTCTGACATCGGTTATATGTAAGACTTGGCCATCGCGTAGAAGATTTCTGACGACTGACCACTCAAGAAGTTCGACATTACCTGCATTCCCCCTGAGTAAGTCCATTCTAATGTAGCCTACAGTATTATCAACTTGCACTCTTGACCATGCGGAAGGATTTAATGCGGTCACTGAAACAGCAGTTCCTTCGTTAAGCACAGTAACCACACCCGCATCCGGTGATGCACTACTGCGAACATTCACGTTAGCGGTTGTCCAGAGAGTGACTGGGGTTATATTTACACTTGTATTTGCGTTACTACCTGTGCTTGCATTTGTGGTGGTGTTTGAGTTTACACTTGAGTTGGTATTACTAGTTTGAGTGGATTGCACACTTGCAATGGCAAGAAAGTCTGATCTAATAAAGCCTGTTGTGCCACCAACGCGCACTCTTGACCAATCGGCGGGGTTATGTTCCAGGACTTCCACTGCTACACCAGAACCAATTGTGCGCAAAACACTTGTGCCTATAGAGGCCCCACTACGCATGTTTACACCGTATGTAGTTATGAATGTTGCGGGGAGTGAATTTGCAGGCACGATAAGAAAATCCGATCTAATAAAGCCTGTTGTGGTGCCAATGCGTACTCGTGACCAGTCTGCAGGGTTATGATTTAGGATTTCTACAGATGCACCGGCGTCTACTGTGCGCAAAACACTTGCGGTCATCGAGGCTTCGCTACGCATGTTCACACCATAAGTTGTTCTGAACGTGAACGTTCCTGTGGCCGTAACGGTTTGCGTAAGAGCAAACATGATTCCTATTGTCAGAGCCGTAAACAGCAGTGTTTTCAGCTTACTTTTCACTATGGTATCCTCCAGAAAAAATTGACTGTGCCCACAATAGTAACATTTCTCGCTTCGTTTGTCAATGAATTGTTTAAATTTTGTAACTTTTTGCAACTTTTGTTTATTTAGAGAAACCTGCCCCAAGTTTATTTGTAGTATTTTTATTGATAAAAATTCATGAGATTCACATATTTTAGAAATGATATTGAGTAAAATTAGTGAGGAGGATTTATCGATTCTTCAAATAATGCAATATTGTAAAAATATAAGCTTTTTAGAGAGTAATAATCCTTTACATGCACGATTCAGACATGATATACTGACTGCCTAAACCTATATAGTTACTGTATAATATGGGGTTGTCGACAATGGAAATTGGAGGCATCCTGCGTATAGAAATGAATAAACAATATAGTTAGGTACTGTGTTAAAGTTGCAGAGAAACCTAAATAGAAGGGTTTCTACATTGCTTAAAGGTGCTTTATTTTAGTGATATTAATGTAATGTTATGTGTCCGACAACTGGCCAATTTTCATCCAGATATTATCGGATTCAGGCCCTCCATTTTAAACATACATTGCAAGGTCTCAGTTTGTGACGGCTGCTAAGCGTAAAAACTCTCACCTGCAAAGGTGTGTGTTTTAAAAATATTATTATGGAGGTTACTTATGAAGAAAAGGAAGGTAAACACAAGCTTGAGGCGTAGAGCAATAGCCCTGTTCTTGGCAATTATTTTTGTCATACCCGCATCTGGATTTGCTTTGGCAACAGATGAATTGACGGAATTGCCAAATGACCTGTTGCTATACCACGTCGAGCAATCAGATGAGCAGATGGGTTTGATAAATGATTTGCTGCTGTATTATGCTGAACAATCGGATGATGCTATAAGAGAAGCACTGCAAATACTTATCGGCCGAGCTGCACGTTTGAGCAGAACAATCGTAGCAGAGAGCGCAGACAGAGTGCCTATGGATGTTAGCTTTGTTTCCGCAAATGTTATGGCGGTTTTCCAAACAGCTATAGCACCATTTATGCCTACAGATGTAATGGCTATGGACACACAAATTTGGGATTTTAGTTATTTTGTTGAAGAAAGCGATCCAAGATCTGGTGCAGGAGCTTTTGTTGCTTATGAGCCGGAAGAAGCAGTTGTATCAGACACTTACTATGTAACAGACGAACAAGAAGACGAAGTAGAACCGACTGCCGAGACTGCAGTTGAAGCCTATGTAGATATGGAAGTGTTTTCTGATGATCTTCTTGCTATAGTGGCGGTTGCAAATGCGATACTTGTTCTTGAGGGACAAATGCAAGTTGGCACACTGACGGTGGATCCATCTTTTACAAGAAATGTCCAGCTTATTCCGGAGCTTTGGTGTCCGCAAACACTCACAACTGCTCCAGCATTTACATTTACAGGCAATAACACTCACGATTTGGTGGGCACAACATGGAATCGCAGGGATGCCAATTCAGATTCCCCGCTAACAATTTGGGACAATGAGTATAACATTATTGAGGAAGTCTTTATCGAGTTGCCTATTGACTCCGATGGTGATGGAAGAAGAGACTTTGTAAGAGCGACTATCAGACGTCCGATAGAGACGGAAAGATATGATGATTTGCGCTTAGCGGCATTTCTGGAAGTTAGTCCATATCGTGATGGTACAAACGCAAATCTACGATTCCACTACTCCACGCCGGAACTGACAAATTTACCGGCAACACCGGAAGGCAAGACTTATGCTGATGTTGAAAGTAATATCCCGCGCGCAGCACATTGGCCTTGGGATATTGATGATCAAATTGTATGGGACAACACTACAAATGCATGGGTATCTGACAGCGGCGCAGGCTGTTTAAGATGGGATAGAATTCCTCAAGCAGTTCCGCAGATACATGAGCAATACCACACAAACCGCAGTAATCCCGTTCCGGCGACTGGCGGCGGCGGGCATAGTAATGTGGGCGGAGCATTCGCCTCACAATACATGTTTGTTCGTGGTTACGTGAACATAGCTGCTAATGTTGTGGGAAACACTTTTGCAGACGGATTCTCAGATCAAGCGAGTATAGCCGAACAACTGTCGTCCATAGCTGTCACCCAATGGCTTAATGGACGTGCGAGAGGATTCACCTCACAAGACGCTACGGTTCAGGTTGACCCAACTTCATGGTCTAATGGTATGGTATTTATGTCCGGAACATCATATCCAGGTTCTATGACCGTTAAAGCGGCAGCGACAGGTGTCGAAGGCTTGGGTGCTATAATACCAATGGTAGCACTTGCTAATACATACTACTATTTCCGCTCTGCGGGCTCACCGATATTCCCTGGATTTAATAATGACTGGCACGGCGGTTTCCCTGGCGAAGAATCAAATGATCAGACACAATTTTGTTCGCTGCGATTCCTTCCTACGGCCGGCAATGCTGCAAGAGTAAATGCTCAGGCAAGAGAAATACCATCTTGGATGCGAACAAATCCGGATCACCCGGAATTTGAGATGATGTATAGAAACTATAATGCACACTGGCACTCAATGCATGTAGGGCAAGGTTGCTGCATAGTTCCGAGTTGTACACACGAAGGAAGCTGGCATTTTGTGGGCTGTACCCATGACCGTCACGGCAGAGTGGGCTTCCACGAAGACTGTGATGGAAGTCCGAGACAATGGGACGGACTTTACAATATGTGGTGGGATCAAAGAAATCCACTTACAACTGCGGATGAAATTCGTGCCGGTGTAATCTGGCATCATGGCTTGCATGACTTTAATGTCAGACCTCAGAATTTTGACATTATGTACCGAGCGGTAACACATCATGATAATGCGGAAATCAGATTGTTTTTACATAGAGGTGGACATACTTCAAAGTGGACTCACGAAGCCATTTGGGATTGGCACCACCTATGGATTGATTATTTCCTCTATGGTATTGAAAACAACGTAGTAAATGGGCCAGACCCGGTAGTGGGCGAAGCGATCCCCGGTGTTCACAGGATGCCAACTGTTATAATGGCATCAAGTGTTGATGGACAATATGAGCAATTTTCATCATGGCCTATTGAAGGCACAACACCACGCAGATATTTCCTTGCACCTTCGGAAGACGCAAGCAGTGCGGCGGGATTCTTGAGTGATGTGCCGCCTGATGCGCGTGATTTTGTAATTCAGGACAACTTTGTTAATACTCCGGGTCAAATCAACAGACCTGCAACTGGAGCACACAGTCTTATAACACCGGGTTGGGTGCATGGGTGGAATGTTGAGCAAACAGCTACAGCTACAAATGTTCGCACACCTCTTATACATTATTGGGAGAGCAATTTATTCAATGTTGCGGACGTACATGCACAAAGCGATGAGAGATTGGTATTTATAACGGAAATTACCGAAGATGTCAGGCTGAGCGGTGTTGCTGTTGCCAGTATTGAGGCGGCATCTGACAGACCTTGGGGCAATATCACAGCCGCTCTCGTAGAAATCCCGGGTCCGAATAATGTAAGACGTGCATTTGGTGGCGGCGCAAACTTCGGCGGCGCGGCTGTACTATCGACAACCAGCCGCACAATTCCAGCACATAATGGGGTTGGTGAAATTAATCTTCTAACTCCGTCAGCACCACGCGATCTCAGAGATCTTCCGCCTATGCCTGCAAATTGGTGGAGCGGGCCGCAAGGAGCTGCACAGGGTTGGAACAATTTCTGGCGCGAATATCGTGTAATAACAATGGCTCATGCGGGTATACAAAATCCGAACAACACGGATGTCGTATCATACCAACAATTTCCCGATACAATACCGCAAGGATTTAGCCGCGGTAGGACATATATGGAAGCAGCAGCAACGAACTTTGTGCCTCAGCACTACTTTACAAGAATAGTGCCGGCACCGGGTGAGTTTAATGTTTATACATTTGCATTTGAAGTTAATGACTGGGAATTCCAAGCAGGTAACTATCTTGCAGTATTTGTATACACCACAGACTACCGTTATACACTCACGCCGCCAAATCCACCTGAAGTCACAATCAGAACGGGATCGAACACCTTTGTGGATATTCCGTCAATTCAGGGCTTTAATACCACTACAGCTCAAACTGATCCCCTGAGTGCGGCTGTGGCATTGGTAAGAGCTACAGCAAATGCCCATGAGGCGGCAAATCGTCCAACAGCAATAAATCACAACACAATAACAGCGCTTGGAGATGGTATCCTTGCTGCTGCCAGAGCGGCCCTTGGTGCAAATGAGGAACTTTCGGCGATCACTGCCGAGTGGGTAATGCCATTTGCAGGAGAGCGTGCAACTGTTTCAGAACCAGGCATAATGGCAGGCACGATTAGGCTATCGCTGGAAGTACAAGTAAATGGTGTCACAGAGACAAGGATGGCATTTGTTTCTCTTATGTACGAAATCCTGCCACAAGTGAATGTAACGCCGCCACAATGGTGGATAGACAGAAGTCTCGTTCCCGGCCTTGCTGAGGGCAATCCTGCCCCGAGAAACGACCTGGAAAAAGATCTGTTTAACATCACATATGTAGCAGGTCCAAGGCTCTGGGGTTCTCCAAATGAAAGACGTGCGGCAGAGTTTGTTGTTGAGCGCTTTGAGCAAATGATTACTGAAAATCCGCAAACAACACAAGGCGCGGAAGCGAGAGTGTGGGTTACCAGCCTGACTGAGCCGAATCATCCGGAGTCTCTTGCGCGCGGAAATGCAAATATCGGTAGATTTGTGCGTGCAAATGGCATCCACGATTTCTATGGTATGGCTATGCCAATCTTGGACGCATATGAATTCCCAACGATTCAAGATGCAAACGGCATTGAGCTTGTAGATTTGGGAATATTCCCGAATCTCACAGTACCGGCTACGGCATCAGGAACGGTAACAGCAGTAGTGCGTTTCAGCAGTGCGCATTTGGACATGCAAAACCATCTGCTTCCGGCTCTTGAGGCTCTTGTAGAAAGAAATGAAAATCTTGATGGTTTTGAGTTGGTAATAATAGCTCGCTATCATCCTGACAGGCCGATTTGGAATACAATGGCTGTACAGTTTATAAACAGACCGCAGGATCTTCGTCCGGCAAGCGCAAACCAAATCAACTTTGCTATGTATCCGGCATTTTACGGATATGAGGCAATGCTTGATGCAGGAATACCGTTCATGCTTGTTGCACATGAAAATCTTGTAGAAATCCAAGAGCTTGCAGCAGCGGGCGAACTTGTGAAGATTTATCGCCATCAGCGCACAGATATTCATTCACCATATCTCAGATTGCCTGCATCAGATAATCCGGACAATCCAGACATGGTAGTTGTAGTAACTGGCCACTTTGACAGTGTTGCAACGACACAAGGTGTCAGCGATAATGCCGGTAGTGCAGCGGCTATGATGGAAGCAGCAAGGAGACTGGCAGCAATAGATCGCGGTGGCATTGAGTTCAGATTTTTCCCACATGGCGGTCACGAAGCCGGACACAACGCCGGAAGTGAAGCCTTTTTCCCGGGTGGTATCGGATTTAGTGTTGCCTTTGATGAATTTGTAAGGGCGTTAACAGCAGAAGGCTTGGCGGATATCTCTGTAATTTACCACCACGACATGATTATATCGCCAGGACCAACTCCGGCGGGGGCATTCATGCCGACAATTACAGTAAACGGGCACTGGCAAACATGGAGAACACCAAATCAGGGTAATGCCTCGCCATTTAATCTGGCACAGCATTTGCTGATGACAGGTGCATATAACATGCGCAATCACGATGCAAATCTGTGGGCTCCCGGAAGGACCACAGTTAACGCGACACGCGGCGGTGCCGGAGAAGCGACTAACGCATATCGTGAACACAACATAGTTTCATCAGGCAAGTCAACGGGACTGGAAGTGGCTTATCACAACACACGTGATAATCTGAAAGAAAACTATTGCTACTACCGTCTGCGTATGGCCGCTGAAATTTTGGTTCACGGTAAACTTGCGGCAGTTGAGCAGAATATGAGCAGACGTGCGGACTTCACAGTCAATACTGAAGCAGGAACACTGACCCTAAATAATGCAGCGCAACTCTTCAATGCATATGCAAGAGTTGAAGGTACGCTCTTGATTGGTACTGAGCAGATAGCATTTGAAATAGCTGCGCCAAATACAGTGTTTAGCTTCCCTGCTGTAGAAGGAAGTCCAGCGATTGGAATAAGAAATGTCGCAGCATATGGTTCAACGTTCTTGAACGTGTCAGCAACAGCAGCGACTCCAGCAAGCCTGCGCGTAGTTTTGGCAGCAAATTATGTGCCAACACCTGCGCATATGCGTTCACTTATGGATGGACTTAGAGTGTCGGCAGATATGCCTGCGTTCTCGGTAGGATATCCGGTTCGAGAGCCATTTGTCATGGTTGACGGAGTGGGATATATTTCAAACCGTGTATTTGCTGACCTCATAGGCGGACAACAGCATTATTGGCAGGTAACGATGAATCAGGTAGTGATACATGGCTCAACAACAATTAGCGGATATGATGTACAAGGAAATTATATCAGCTTGAGAGTTCCCGGCTGGCGTAATCCGGCAACTGCGACTGCAGTAACGCATCCGGGCTGGTGGACAGAGCCTGTAGCACAGTCGTTCCACGCTTATATCAGTGTCAACGGCGGAGCAGAGCAAAGGGTAGACATTTCTTCGGTTGAAGGACTGAGCGGAAATATCGGTGTACATGTCAGGCATATGGCGGCATATCTACCACTACTTTTCCTAGCTGATGTATTCGGTTTTGAATTAGAAATGGACGGAGAAACACCTATCCTAGTAACTCCGCCAATAGTACCCGAACCGGTTGTGTTTAGCGGTAATAACCCCAATGTACTCAGGGCACTCTTGGAAGACTATGATGTTATACTCAAAACTGCCGGCAATCTGGGAATCTTTACTCATCACAGTCCGTTTGCGATACCGGCCGGAAGGACACTGACTGTAGCTACCACTCTAAACGTACAAGCTAATGCGGAGCTGATCATAGATGGTACGCTTATAGTGCAAGAAGGCGGCAGAGTTAACAATCAAGGCGGTGCCGGAGGAACAATAAGGATAGAAAATGGTGGCAGAATCATTAACAATGGCCACGTCGAAAACGTAACAAACTCAACAGTCATAAACTACGGAACAATCGAGAACAACGCAAGATTTGAAGTTCGTGCAAATACGACGTTTTGTAGTTGTGACGGTGTGGTTACTGGAAGCGTTTTGATAAACACCCATCGTAATGCCATAACTTGTGAGAACGGATAAGCTATAAGAGTTTGCGGTCGGTATCTGGGCCAGAGTTAGGGCTTGAATCAAACTTTTGAGTTGCTATAGACGGATTAAAGCGCAGATACCGAAATAATTAACAAATATTGTCAAGAGAAAAATCTCCTGACAACCAGAAGAAAAATGCCGGAGCACGATTGTTTGTGCTCCGGCATTTTACATGATGCATTAAGATCTCATAACCCGCATCGCATTAAATATCGCAAGTATCGACACACCCACATCAGCGAAGATGGCTTCCCACATGCTTGATACTCCCAATGCACCCAAAATGAGAAATATTCCCTTGACCCCCAATGCAAATACAATGTTTTGCCAGACTATGCGCTTAGTAAAGCGGGCTATTGTCACAGCTTCTACAAGCTTTGATGGTTCATCTGTCATAAGCACAACATCAGCAGCTTCAATTGCGGCATCGGAGCCAAGTCCACCCATTGCAACACCGATGTCGGCCATTGCGAGTACAGGCGCATCGTTGATTCCGTCCCCGACAAAGGCAAGTGTTCCTTTAGGTCGTTTGCTTTTACGAATTTGCTCAATCATATCAATTTTTTGGTTAGGCAGAAGTTCTGCATGAACTTCATCAATACCCAAAACATCAGCCACGGCATTTGCGATTGAAGGGATATCACCTGTGAGCATTATTGTCTTTCTGACACCCTTTGCTTTTAGCCCTGTGATAGCATCATGGCTGTCTGATTTTAGTTCATCGGATATCACTATTATACCCACGTAAGCATTATCAGCCGCAACATAGACATGGGTGCCTAAGCTATCAAATTCGCCTACACAAATACCAACCTTATCCATCAGCTTTTTGCTTCCCGCAAAAATAGTTCTGCCATTAAAGTTTACGCTAACACCAAGTCCCGCAATTTCTTCATAATCAAATAGTAAAGTGCTATCTATGCTCTTGCCATACTCACGCAAAATGGACTGTGCAATTGGGTGGTTGGAAAAGCTTTCTGCCGTAGCGGCAAGCTCCAATAGCTCATCTGAACTAAAGCCTTTTGCCGGGAGTATTGCAGCTACTTTGAACACTCCTTTTGTTAGTGTTCCTGTTTTGTCAAAGACTGCTATATCTAAATTACTCATAGCTTCAAGATAGTTACTGCCCTTGAACAAAACACCTCGCTTAGATGAACCGCCAATGCCGCCGAAATAGCCGAGAGGTATGGAAATTACGAGTGCGCAAGGGCAGGAAATTACAAGGAAAATAAGTCCGCGGCGCAGCCAGTCACTCCAAATCCCACCGAAAATCAGCGGGGGAATCACAGCAAGCAGTATGGCAAGAATTACGACAACAGGAGTGTAATAACGAGCAAATTTTGTTATAAACTGCTCAGTTGGTGCCTTTTTGTGGGCGGCGTTTTCAACCAAATCAATAATTTTTGAAGCTGTAGACTCACCAAATAATTTAGTTACTTCTATTTCTAGCAATCCACTTACATTCAGGCTACCAGACAAAACAACATCAGAAACAGCCGCTTTTCGCGGTACTGATTCACCTGTCAAAGCCGAGGTGTCAAGCATTGAAGAGCCGGAGGTTACAACGCCGTCAAGAGGGATTTTCTCTCCCGGTTTTACAATTATGGTATCGCCGATTCGTACAGTTTCGGGATTTACTTTTAAGAGATCTCCGCCACGTTTGAGATTGGCAAAATCTGGGCGCAAATCCATTAGTTTAGCAATTGATTTTTTTGATTTACCTACAGCACGATCTTGGAAATATTCACCAACTCCGTAGAAAAGCATGACAACGACGGCTTCAGCGTATTCGCCAAGTGCCAGTGCACCGATAGTAGCTATGGACATTAGAAAATTTTCGTCGAAAACTCTACCACGGGAGATGTTCTTTGCGGCGCGAATTATAATTCTGCCGCCAACAATCAGATATCCTGCAAGAAATATTGCAAAGGGAATATACTCATTTGTGATGAGCCGTTGCAAAAGTATTCCTATGCCGAGGGCAGCGGCACCTAATATAAGTCTTAATATAGCAGCCCGCTGGGAGTCATGTTCATCAAAGCGCTGCGAATTATCAACACCTTTTTCAAAAACTGTTACATCTGGCTCGTAAAGGTGGACAATCTCTTCAATTGACCTGTTAAGTTCATCGCTGATATCGTCAGTCTCGACTTTTAGCGATGTGGTAACAATATTGAGGGAGGCAGACTTTGCATCCTGCAATTTATTGACAGCTTTTTCAATTGCTGTTGCGCAGTTGGCGCAGTCTAAGCCTTGTAAAATGTATTCTCTGGTCATAACAATCATCCTTTACTTATTTATACAGTTGCGCAATCATTCAACTGTTTTCGAAAAAAATTAAATTTTAATTAGATATTTACCGCATTAAAAACTATTCGGTCACATGCTCAAAACCTTGTTCGAAAATATCTCTAACATGGCAATCCACAAGGGAGTAATATACTGTTTTGCCTCTTTTGTCATATTTTACTAGGTTTGCAAGACGAAGAGATTTCAACTGGTGAGATATGGCAGATTTTGTCATGTCGAGCAATACAGCCAGGTCACACACACACATTTCCTCACGGGTCAGAGCCCAAAGAATTTTTACACGAGTGTTGTCAGAGAACATTTTATAAAGGTTTGCCAAATCATAAAAGTTTTTACTCTCTGGCATTGCAGACCGCACCCTGTCAACAACATCTTCGTGAATAGCATTACTACATCTCATGGTCTTGATCTCCAAACTAAAATGATTGAGCGATTGTTCAACTAAGGTTAATATACACCTGAAACTCAGGTTTGTCAAGACGCTATGAAGAAATTTTGTGATAGTATTTGTTCAATTGTTAAATAAGTTGTGATATAATCAATAAAATCTGTAGAGTGCGATGCCCTCGGCGTGACGGTTATACAAAACCGTTAAACATTGTTTAGGGAGGTAGGTCTTTTTGAAAAAGTCAATTAGTGTTCTTTTATGCACTGCAATAATTATCAGCCTTTTAGCTGGTGTGTCAGTATTTGCAAGTGATGGAATCAGCGTCTATTTAGACGGTGAACGCTTAATCTTTGACACAGCACCACAAATAATAAATGGCCGGACCATGGTTCCTATGCGTGTGATATTTGAGGCATTTGGTAAACATGTACACTGGAATGAGCAGTTGCAACAAATAACTGTTCCGGGCATGGGTCGTTGGACATACACCCTTAGTATTGGTGAATATCAAATAATCCACAGCCACCCGACCTGGGGCATGGAGGATGAGAACCATGAGGCTGTAATGGATGCAGTACTTGAAAGAATAATAGAACTTGACGTTGCGCCGCAAATTATAGACGGTCGCACTCTTGTTCCGCTCCGCGCGATTTCAGAAGTTTTTGGTTCTGACGTGCAGTGGGATCCGGATTTTAGAACAGTGACTATTGTCTCAACAATATTAGTGGAAATTTTGCAAGAAATGGGCATAAACAGAGCATTTTTTCCTGCATTATTTGACTTTCATGATATGGTCTATCCGACATATGTGGAAGGAAGAGAGCTGTTTATTTGGATTGACGACATCATTCAAAAAACCTTTATAGAAGTAGATGAAGAAGGCACAGAAGCCGCCGCTGCAACTGCAGTGATAATGGATGCAGTACCTTTAAGTGTGCCACCTCCGCCAATTCCTTTTTATTGCGACAGACCATTTATATATTTCATAAGAAATGATACAACAGGAGATATACTATTTATGGGAGAGTTTGCCTTTGCAGAATAATACTTTTCAGGTGAACTAACAATGTTTTCAGATTAATATGAGCGGGGAGAAAAAATGGAATCAGAAAAGATTATTTTAGGAGCGGCATTAAAGCTACTTTCGGGACATAAAGACTTTACAAATAATGGTGAGTGCGATGTATACCCGAACAAAGATAAAGTTGTTGAAATTATAGAAATAATTAAAAAAGCTATATTTCCGGGATATTTCAATGAAACTACCGACTGTGAATCTCAAGGAATCTGGATTCAGTACATACTTGAAACTTTACGCCGTGAGCTTATAAGCGTAATTAGCCTTGCGCTGGAAAAGCAAAAGGATATTGGAAGCGCCAACCTAACTGCACATAAAGTCACTGCTGAACTGATAAAAAATCTCTCAGAGATTCAGCAAATTTTGCAGACAGATGCACAAGCAGGATATGAGGGGGATCCGGCGGCAAGCGGTGTTGAAGAAGTAATTTTGACATACCCCGGCTTTAATGCGGTGCTTATGCACAGGGTTGCAAATTTTCTATTTAGAAAAAATGTGCCGATAATACCCAGAATGATAAGTGAGCACGCACATAGCATTACAGGTATTGACATTCACCCGGGCGCAACAATCGGAGAATATTTCTTCATAGACCACGGCACAGGTGTTGTCATAGGAGAAACCACAATTATAGGAAAACATGTCAAGCTATATCAAGGCGTTACATTGGGTGCACTTTCTACAAAAGGCGGGCAAAAACTTACAGGAATACGCCGACACCCGACTATAGAAGATAATGTAACAATATATGCAGGCGCAACAATACTTGGCGGTGACACAGTTATAGGCAAAAACATGACAATCGGCGGGAACACCTTCATCACAGAATCCATACACCGAGAGTAAGGGCAGACCTGCGTGTCTGTCCGGGATAACAGGTGAGCATTATGAACAAAGTCATAATTCACATTGACATGGACGCTTTTTATGCGGCAGTTGAGGTCAGGGATAACCCTAAACTAAAAGGCCTGCCGCTGATTATTGGCGCTCTGCCTACAGAGCGGGGCGTTGTGGCAACATGCAGCTATGAGGCGAGAAAATACGGCATCCGTTCGGCAATGAGCATTAAAGATGCGTACAGACGTTGCCCGCATGGCATTTATATGCATCCTAACTCCAAAAAATACAAAGAAGCCTCGCAGCAGATTCATGAAATCTGGCTGACATACACTGACTTGATTGAATATATTTCCCTTGATGAAGGCTTTTTAGATGTCACGGGTTCGGCGGCTCATTTTGGTGGAGTGAAAAATGTCGGACTTGAAATTAAAAAGCGTACAGCTGAGGAAGTAGGTCTAACATGCTCAGTTGGCATAGGTTATTCCAAAACATCTGCCAAGATTGCAAGCGAGGAAAAAAAGCCGGACGGATTTTTTGAAATACCAGATGCAAAGACCTTCCGAGACCTGATTATAGACCGCGGTGTAAGAGTGATTTACGGCGTTGGTCCTAAAACGGCTGAAGCATTGCAAGCCTTTGGAATTAGCACTGTCCGAGGGATTTTAGACAATCAACAACAGGTGATAAAGCTTCTTGGTAGCCACGGAAAGCAAATCATTGATCTTGCACAGGGCGTGGATGAGCGTCCTGTTGTTCCATACTATGAGGCAGAAGCCAAATCTATAAGCCGTGAGACGACTTTCCAGCAAGATATTACAGACTTTGATTATCTAAAAGATGCCCTTCGTCTGCTTGCTAAAGAACTGAGCATGAAAATGAGACTTGAAGGGATTTTTGCAAAAACGATTACGCTTAAAGTCAAATATGCAAACATGAAGCTTATAACCAGATCGAAAAGCGGCAAAGCTGTAAAT
>Ga0209755_10003790_pt1 | contig 18525 bp, 17 predicted proteins | sample TergutCo191P1_FD_187301 | JGI IMG/M metagenome (GOLD analysis project Ga0209755, IMG submission 187301) | Cornitermes sp. P1 segment gut microbial communities from Petit-Saut dam, French Guiana - Co191P1 (SPAdes) (version 2) | ecosystem: Host-associated > Arthropoda: Insects > Digestive system...
GACTTGTCACTTGACGTTAATACCCCGGCATAGCTGAGCTATTTGTTCTACAAGCTGTAGCAATGGGTGCAGAAACAATCGCTCACTACTCATTCCCAAGACATATGGCAGTTCCTATGCTGGCAGCACGCCGTGATGGTATGGCACACTATGCTGAGCAAGCTGGTATCCGTTTCATAGATCTTCCGTCACCAGATCCGATGGAAGAGGGTGGAATGCCCGCAAGCCAGCTGTTCATCTCACAAGACGTTGGAAGACAAGTTGCAGAATTAGGTCCAAACACAGTATTTTTCTCAACAAACTGCGGTCAGCAAATTCCGCTCTTGCAGCAAGTTTTAGCCCATGGTGCAATGTATGTTCAGCCTTGCTGTCCGTCACCGTTCCATGCTTTCCCAATAGCACTTGGCTTAGCAGAAGACCAAACAGAAGCGGCACAAGGCTTTACAGTAAGTGAAATTCTTGAAGCTACAAGAGAAGCTATTGTAGAAGTGGGCATGCAAGGAAGACTTTCAAACTGGGCGCTTCCGGGCAGCATGGCCTATACAACAGTAGGATTTATGTATGCAGTTGAATGGCTCAATGGTCGCGTTTCACAAGAAGTCGGCATCATTGATGAAGCTGTTCTGCTAAGACTATTCGGTGACTATGCTGAGGAAACACTGGGCGAACGTATGTACCCGATCCTTTCTCAATTGCAAATTGGTGACGATACATTCTCAACACTATACGTTATACTAATGCCTTACTTCGTATACTAAGCTAAAAAGGCAATTTGCGCTCTAGATGGCGCATAACACAAAAAAGACCGATTGCCGCGAAACTTTACGTATTATCGTTTCGCGGCAATCGCGGCTGTATGAGCGATATAGCAAATATCTATTAATAGTAACGGAGGCAAAAATGAGCCAGACCTTACTGGAATTTAAAAATGTTTCAAAATTTTACGCAGAGAACAAAGTGCTCAGCAATGTCAGTTTTGATATTAGACCCGGCGAGATACACGCGCTGCTAGGAGAAAACGGAGCAGGAAAATCTACGCTAATGAACATTCTCTTCGGAATGCCTGTAATCCACTCAACTGGTGGATTTGAAGGAGAAGTTGCGCTTGATGGAAAAAAAGTCGAAATAAAGTCGCCATTTGATGCAATGGCTTTGGGGATTGGCATGGTTCATCAGGAATTCATGCTTATACCTGGGTTCACTATTGCCGAGAACATAAAACTTAATAGGGAAATAGAAAAGAATAACGCCCTTAATTCAGTGACATCTCGATTATTTGGAAAGCGGATGAAAACACTTGACTTTAAAAGCATGAATAAAGATGCTCGTGCCGCGTTGGATAGACTGGATATGGGTATTGAGGAGTTTACCCTTGTCAAAGGTCTACCAATTGGATACATGCAATTTGTCGAAATAGCTCGTGAAATTGATAAGACGGGGCTTAAGGTTTTGGTTCTTGATGAGCCCACTGCTGTTTTGACAGAGTCAGAGGCAGACAGCTTGCTTGAGGCGATGCGCAAAATTTCTGCAAGTGGAATTGCCATCGTATTTATTAGCCATCGTCTTAATGAAATTATTGACGTTGCGGATAGGCTTACTATTTTACGTGACGGTGAGCATGTAATAACTAAAGACGTAAAAGATACTAACACCCTAGAAATTGCAGAGTATATGATTGGCAGAAAGGTCAGTATTGAAAGATCGACAGATCAGGCTCGTGAGCTCGGAGATGAGATTATGATATCTGTAAAAGACCTGCATGTTGCTATGCCAAACGAGAGAGTCAGGGGTGTTAGTTTTGATGTCCGAAAAGGTGAGATTTTTGGCATTGGAGGACTTGCAGGACAAGGCAAGCTTGGCGTTGCAAATGGCATAATGGGTATTTATGAGGCAAAAGGTGATGTTACCATCGGTGGAAAGCCAATGCCTCTTAATCATACAAGAAAGATGCTTGATTCCGGTGTGGCTTTCGTAAGTGAAGACAGAAAAGGCATAGGACTTCTCATAGAAGAACCGATTGAAGATAATATAATGTTTACTGCAATGACGGTTCATTCGGAGTTTTTAACTAAGATAGGTCTATCGGATAAAAATGCCATACGCGAACATGCTTTGAAAATGATAAAAGAGCTGGATATCCGCTGTGCATCAGAAAAACAACCTTCCGGAAGACTTAGTGGCGGAAACCAACAAAAAGTCTGCGTGGCCAGAGCTTTGACACAAAAACCAACGATGCTCTTTGTATCTGAACCTACAAGAGGTATTGACATTGGAGCAAAAAAACTGATATTAGACCTGCTCCTCGAACTAAGTCGTGAGCAAAACATGACGATTATTATGACCTCTTCGGAGCTGGCTGAGTTGAGCAGTATTTGCGATAGGATTGCAATAGTCTGTGAGGGAGAAGTGGCGGGAATTTTACCACCCGATGCCGATCCAATTAAATTTGGACTGCTAATGTCCGGGATGAAGGATGTTGACGCAGGAAAAGAAACTGCTAAACAGAAAAGTCAGCCGGTGGCATCCGAACGCCTAAACACCGGCGAAGGGGGGACGGTAAGTGATGAATGAGATAGCCAAGGAAGGTTTTAGTTTTTCAAATGTAAGGTCTATGCTTGCTAAGATACCGTTTTCTACGGTAACGGTTGGTGGACTGTATCTGGTAATATTGATTGTCGGTGTGGTAAACGGGTTTGGGCTTACAACCCTTTTATCGAATAGTTTGCACTTGTTTGGTGTATGGGCAATTTTTGCCCTTGCGAATGTACCGTCAATCCAGTCGGGCACAGGACCAAACTTTGCACTGCCCGTAGGCATAGTAATGGGATTGCTTGCGATGGTGCTAATGATGGCACTTAGCCTCACAGGGTTTGTACTCCTTGCTGTTTCCGCAGTGGTGGCAATAATATTTGGAGCCATGGCAGGATTTCTCTACGGAAAGCTTATGAATGCTGTTAAAGGCTCTGAAATGGCAATAGCTCCATACACAGGATTTGCACTTACATCAATATTCAGCCTTGTCTGGTTTACAATTCCCATCACACATCCTGGTATGGGAATGTTTTTGGGTGATGGACTTAGGCAGATGATTGCACTGGATCAATTTGGTGCCGACCGCCTGCTTGCAAGGCTTATGTATTTTGAATTGTTCGGGCTTGAAGTGCGCACAGGCGAGTTGCTGGTAGTGTTTGTTGCATGTGCTCTTATGTGGCTATTTTTCCGTTCAAAGACAGGAATTGCCATATCGGCCGTTGGCAGAAACCCAATGTTTGCAAAAGCAGCCGGCATAAATGTGGGCAGAAGCAGAGTTGTCGCAAATATGATTTCGACTGCTGTTGCGGCGCTTGGTGTTGTAGTATATGCTCAGGGTTTTGGATTTGTACAGCTGTATGACTTTCCTTTGCTCATGGCATTTCCGGCGGTTGCGTCCATATTAGTCGGCGGAGCAACCGGACAAAGAGCCAAGGTTTCAAATGTCATTATAGGTACTTTGCTGTTTCAGGGGCTTATCGCAACAGCGTTGCCAGTACTGACCAGAGTGCTTGCCGGAACTGATGTTGATCAAGTTATAAACGGTGTAAGAATGATAATACAAAATGGTATAATTCTTTACGCACTGTCGAGAATGAGTAGAGGGGGGAGATAGTCATGATAGATAATGTCAATCGTAGCTTCGGTGAAAAATTAAAAGCGCTTCTCCTTGATAACATAGTTATGTTCATTTTTATAATATTTGTAACTTTCGGCTTAGTTGTTTCGGATATATCACCACACGCCTTTACAAATGACTTAACAACACGCTTTTTCCGTAATGGTGTGTTAGTACTTTCACTGATAATTCCCGTAATGGCGGGATTGGGTCTGAATTTCGGTATCGTAGTTGGTGCCATTGCAGGAATTTTGTCAATAATTTTAGTACGTTATAACTATGAGGTATTCCATGGTATAGGTGCACTTATGCTCACCTTTGCAATAGCAACGCCTATAGCAATACTTTTTGGGTGGTTTACAGGAATGCTGTATAACAAAACAAGAGGACAGGAAATGATTGCGGGCCTCATCGTAAGCTTCTTTGCTACAGGGGCATTGCTGGTATTTGGACTGTTTGTAATCGGAGGGATTATACCTGTAAGAGCAGGTCACAGAATGATAAATCCAGGTGAGGCCGGAATAGGTATTCGTGGATCATTTGAACTGGGGCTACCAGCAGGGGAGGCTACCGGGAGAGGAATGCAAGACCAATTTCCAGGTATGGCGAGAGCTTTGAATAATATCTGGCGTGTTGAGTTTGTATACGCACTTTTAGCAATTGCAGTTGTGCTTTTAGCCTTTTTGATTATTCGCCGCGTATACATGAAGAAAAATCCAACTGCTGCTGCTGCAATTAATGAACCCTTTTGGGCGTTCTGTGTAAAAGGGGTACTATGCTTTGCGTTGTTTGCCTTTGCACTATACAGCTCTGCGGTAATCTATCACTGGTATACCGTTTTGCAAAATACACCTGGTGTAGATAGGCTTGACCATTTGCCAGGTATTTCAAACTTTGCGGTTGAGATTAGCCGTATTGATCCGTTCCCGGTAGTAACGGGAATAGTGATTGCCGTTGTGGGATTATTCATAGTCTACTTTGCCAAGACAAAACTAGGACAAGACTGCCGCAGTGTTGGTCAAAGTCAACCGATTGCAAATGTTTCCGGTATCAATGTTGACCGCACGAGAATCGTTGCAACGATGATCTCCACTGTCCTTGCTGCGTGGGGTATGATTATCCTCGTTCAGGATATGGGGCATGTCAGTACCTACACAATGCATGCACAAATCGGCTTCTTGTCGGTAGCGGCTATCTTGGTAGGTGGTGCAACTGCTGCTAAGGCGAGTGTAAAAAATGCCATGGTTGGACTAGTGCTATTCCATGCTATGATTATAGTTTCCCCGGCTGTGGGAATATTCCTTTTCGATAGCGCCGCTGCAGGTGAATACATGCGTACGTTTATGCTCTATGGCGTAATAGGCTTCTCACTGGGTCTATATGTTTGGAAAGCAAACAAGGCCGCGAGAGATAAGGAAAGATTGAGATAGACATAGGCTTGTCATAGTGACAAAAAGAAAACAGGATATTTATGAAGCGCACCCCATCGGCTATAGTTGAGATATACTCACACTACGGTCGAGGGGGTGTTTGTACTTTAAGCTGTAACACGCAAACAGTTTTACAATATCAGCAAATTAAAGTGTGCTATTTATATGGACAAAAGGTTTCTGATTTGTTAAACTTGTTGATATCGAGAATCGTTTTCGATTTGTTGGCCATTGGCACAGCCCGAATAGGGCGCAGCGGCGTAAAGGGGGGGCCGTATGACTAATCATAAGTTTACAAACATTCGTATTCCTATTGATGAGGACAATCCATCCATCGTGCGTATAGAAAAGCTCTGTATAAAGTGCGGTTCTTGTCGCCAAGTCTGTGAAAATGATATTGCAGTAGGTAGGATGTACGATCTTACCAGCACCGGCGGTAAACCGATTTGTGTACATTGTGGACAATGTATTAATGTATGTCCAACCAACTCTCTCATTGAGCGGTATGAGTATCAAGAAGTTCAAAAAGCCATAGAAGATCCGGATAAAATAGTCATATTTAACACATCACCATCTGTACGCGTAAGCTTGGGAGAGGAATTTGGTCTGGCACCCGGTACATTTGTTGAAGGTAAGCTTGTGTCGGCTCTTAGGGCTCTTGGGGCAGATTATGTGCTGGACACTAATTTTGGAGCTGACTTAACCATAATGGAAGAAGCCTCGGAGTTGGTAGATAGAATTAAAAATCACAGCAGAGCTCTTCCGCAGTTTACCAGCTGCTGTCCTTCTTGGGTGAAATTTACAGAAACCTTTTTCCCTGATAAAACTGACCATATTTCTACGGCAAAAAGCCCTATAGGTATGCAAGGACCTACTGTAAAAGCATATTTCGCAAAATCAAAAGGTATTAACCCCAAGCAAATCGTGAATGTGGCGGTTACGCCATGTACATCAAAAAAGTTTGAAATCCGCCGTGAAGAAATGTGTGATGCTGGGCATGAACTTGGTATAGCAGAAATGCGGGATATGGATCATGTAATAACAACTCGTGAACTTGCCATATGGCTTAAAGAAAGAACTATAGACTTCAATTCACTTGCAGAAGAAAGCTACGATAAATTAATGGGAACCGCTTCTGGAGCGGGTGTTATATTCGGAAATACAGGTGGAGTTATGGAAGCCGCGGCAAGAACAGCGTATTTTCTTATAACAGGAGAGCAGCCCGGAGAAGATTTTTTAAATCTACAGCCTGTGCGCGGAATGGATGGGGTTAAGAGCGCATCGGTTGATATAGGCGGAGTTACTGTGCGTCTAGCAGTGGTGCATGGACTTGAAAATGCAAAGCAAATACTGGAAGAAATGGATTCCGGAAAATGTGATTTTGACTTCCTTGAGGTCATGTGTTGTCGTGGCGGTTGTATTGGTGGTGGTGGACAGCCAAAAGCATTTGATAAAGATCCTGACGATGTGCGAAGAGCCAGGATAAAATCCCTCTATGAAAAGGACAAGTCCATGCCAATTCGCAATAGCCATGAAAACTCAGAGATACAAGCAGTTTACAAAAATTTCTATGACCACCCTCTAAGTCACATAGCTGAACGGTTGCTGCACACCGGATACGAAGACCGCAGCAGTGACTTAGGAGTGAGAGGGGCTGTTGAGAAAAAAACATCCAGCAAAATAGTTCATATAGTTACCGATGTTCTAATGTTTTTTTTACTGCTTGTACTACTGGTATCCCCTGTTATCATAAGCGTTATACGGGGAGGTGGAGGCGGATTTCCGGAATGGTCGCTCTATAGAAATATTCACATGCTTGCGGGATGGGCTATTTCTGCATTGATGGTTGTGCATGTAATTATAAACTATAGGCAAATAATGGCTGTGATAAATTTTTCAGTACTTCCTACCGTATCCAAAATTCAGTACATTGTCATGTTTTTGATGCTTATATCCATGATTATCACCGTAGTAACTGGCGCGATTTGGGGTAATTTGGGACTGGGTACTCCTCAAATTGTTCGCTCATTGCACAGCTTGTCATCATGGTTGGCCTTTTTATTCACAGGTATTCACATAGGGTTTAATATAAGCAAGTTTATGTCATATATACCTTCGTCGAAAAGGATGCAGTGAGGGCAAGCGCTAAATAACAGTAAAACATCTATTGCAAACAAGCACCCAAATGACCAATCGGGGTGCTTGTTTGTATTCTCAACTCAAAGATTTATTTTTAAAGGGGATCAATATATGGCGATTTATGGATATTGCGCCAATGCCGGCGTAAAAGGTAATAAATTTCTATTGACTTAAAGTATATAAAAGTATATATGTATCTATAAAGATAAAGGAAGTACAAGGATGTCAAACCTTTCAATCCTGCATTTGGCAAGCGGCCAAATCATTTAATTTAGGTGTTCAAAATAATTTCAAAGTGGAGGGTGCAAAGAATATGGTAAAATTAAGCTTACTGACATTCATTATCGCTTTGGCACTGTTACTAACGGTGCTCGTAGGGTGTCGTAGTGACACATATGACGACTCAACACCCGACATTTCTTTGCTGGGAGAAGAGCCAAACAATTATGACTCAGTTTTGGTACTAGAACCAGCGATAGATACCTTTGATGGTGCACTGGAGGACCCCGAGCAGGAGGTGGAACCCATAACCCGTTTCAACCGCGGGGTACGGTCTCCGCCACCACCATTTAGACCGGAACCACTGGAGCATATCCCCGGATATGCACGATTCATAGACGGAAGATTATTTAGCACGGAGCTGACTAGGTTTGACTTGTCCCATTTAGAATTTTCAGTTGAAAGAATGGCGCATAATGTTGAGCAATTACAGTACATGACAAATTTGACAGAGCTTAGGATGTGGCATGCTGAAGTCAGTGACATATCGCATCTTTCCGGTCTTACAAATTTGAATGTTTTGAGTTTGGGTGATAATAAAATAAGTGATTTAACACCACTTGCAGGACTTACAAATTTGACGCATCTATATTTATTCGGAAATGAAATAAGCGACATAACGCCGCTTGCGGGACTTAAAAATCTAAGACATCTATCATTATTCGGAAATAAAATAGATGACCTAACACCACTTTCCGATCTTGTAAATTTGACCGTTTTGGAGTTAAGCGACAATCAAATTTCTGATATAACTCCACTGGCGGGTCTTGCAAACTTGGAAGAGCTATCTATTTGCAATAACCAAATAATCGACATAACACCGCTGGATAACCTCAAAAATCTAAGATACTTAAATTGGGACGAAAACCCAATATTTGACATGGACAGCACAGCGGCGAATATAAATGTCTATGACAGCATTTCGGCACAGATAGGCGATATAATTGAGTTCGGGGGGCTTAATTGGATTGTATTGGATATGTCTGACAACTATGTAATGATAATCACTGAGAACATATTTAGGGCAGGGTTAGGTCACTTTTATAATCGTCACGCTGGTGTAACATGGGAATCCAGTTTTCCAAGGCTTCATTTGAACAACGAGTTTTTACGTAGATTTAGTTTAAGCGAAAGGTCACGGATAAAAGAGACCTTAGTGATCAACAACAATAACCCTTGGTTTGGTACAAATGGTGGTAACGACACAATGGACTATGTGTTCCTGCTGAGTATAGAAGAGGTTGTGCAGTATTTTGGTGACAGCGGACAACTGCAAAATCATGAATTATCTGACTGGTGGGGTGGAATATATGATGAGTACAACTCCTTAAGAGTAGCAAAAGAGATTGATGGTGGATATGCTTGGCAGTGGCTTAGGTCACGTGGTGGTTCACATCTTCTTGCCTCTGGTGTTGACGGCACAGGAGCTCTTGCGATATCCGGGGCTGGAGTTTCTAATACAGCAGGACGTGTTCGCCCTGTTATGTGGATATATCTCGGCGAAAGTTAAGTATAATAAGAAAGGGCATATTCTAAATCATGAGTTACTACACGACAAAAAAAATCCAGCCTTGGCTCTATACTATCTATGACCCACTTGGAGTTTATTGCTATCTGATAGTGGGGGATAATAGGGCTTTGCTTTACGACACAGGTCATGGGATTGCCCCACTAGATGAAGTCATTTCCAAAATTTGTGACCTGCCGTTTGATGTGATTTTAAGCCATGGGCATTGGGATCATACCGGTGGAGCTTATCAGTTTAATGAAGTATGGCTCCACCCGAGCGATAACGAGCTATGCTTGCGCCATTTCACAGAAACAACAAGATGCGCTATAGCTGATATGTATGAAAGGCAAATAACCGAAGAAAAAATTTTTGATTTTAATAGAGAAAAATATATTCACGACAGTAATGTTGTAAGCTTAATGCCGCTTGAGCATGGTCAGATTTTTGACCTAGGGAACTTGACTGTCGAGATAGTGCCTATGCAGGGGCATACAGCCGGCTGTGCGGGTGTACTTATCCGCGAGCATAAGCTTTTGCTAACCGGCGATGCCGCGAATGGTCATTGCTGGATGTTCCTTGAAGATTGCTTGCATATGAACGTATATATCGCAATGTTAAAGCGCCTAAAAAAGCTTGATTTCGACACATTTATAATGAGCCATTCTGAACTAATATATCCAAAAGCTGAAATTGAAAAGTACATCAAAGTTGCAGAAAATATTGATTTTAATAAATCTAAGCCTTATGACTATAAGTTTGAGCAGTTGGGTGGATATTTATATGAAGAAGGCGAAATAGGCATTGTATTTGATCCGAAGAGAATTTAGCATATATATTTTTTTGCTATGCAGTTACAGGAACAAAATTCATACATATAGTGCCTTGTTATTCATTGTTAGAATCCTTGGTAGAATCGTCATTTTTACTAGCTTAGTGTGAAATATTATGATATAATACCCAACAAGTGTGCAATAAATGACTTGATTTATTGTAATATTTGTGAGTTAGAAGGAGGCAGGTAAATTGAAAAAGCTACAGGCAAATCCCGAAAAATGCACAAGTTGTGGGATTTGCGAGAATGTTTGCGCAAAAACATGGTATAAGGAAGAAACCCGAGAAAAAAGCTCCATACAGATAAAAGAAAAAGATGGCGGCGGGTTTGACATTGCAGTATGCGACCAATGCGGAGACTGTCGAGCAATGTGCTCGATGATGTCACTGATGACAGACAAAACAGGCGTTGTACGCTTAGACAAAAAAACCTGTGTTGGCTGCCTTATCTGCGTTGCTGAATGTCTCAGAGGATATATGTTCTATCATGATGAGCTGCCCACCCCTTTTAAATGCATAGCCTGCGGAATATGTGTAAAAACGTGCCCGACAGGGGCACTTGAGATAGTGGAAGGGGTGTAAAAAGTGAGATTTGTCGAAAAAGTACAAAATGATTATAGACATCACATTGCCGGGCGTGATGAAATACTGGCGATGAAACAAAAGCACAAAATACTTGCAACATACAAATATGACCCAACAACGATAGACCGCGGCTACAACAACCGCAGTCTTTATATCAGCGTAGGCGGAAAATTTGACACCTCAAAACAAGACCCTCTTATAACTCGCGTAGACGGCGAAAATGGAGTTATAATCGGCGAAAAAGCAGTCACGGAGGTAATGAAAGAAAAATTCGTAGGCGGCAAGGGCTTTGACCTTTATCACCTTTGGCGAGCAGTAGATGATGACACAAAATGGAACGCACCGGAAAACAATATAGTAATATCACCCGGCCCCCTGTGCGGTATAACACAATATCCAGGCACAGGCAAATCTCTTGTCTGCGCCATATCTCCCGTAACAAATCTTCCATTTGACAGCAATGTAGGCGGCTATTTCGGCCCATTTTTTAAGTTTGCAGGCTTTGATGCTTTAGAGCTGCAAGGCATAGCAGACGAGGAAGTCATAATATACATTGACGGCAACAACCATACGATTTCTGTGGAAACAGCACCGGAAGAAGCCATTGACAGCCACATTCTCTGCGAGCAACTGCACGAAATGTATTCAGAAAATGAAGCGGACAAAGAAAACATTTCAGTAATCGGCAGCGGACGTGCGGCGGAGCATTCATATATAGGCTGCCTAAACTTTTCATTCTGGGATAAGCGAAGAAATTGCGCTCGAATAAAACAAGCCGGACGCGGAGGTATCGGCACTGTTTTCCGCCACAAAAATATCAAGGCTGTTGTTGTGCGCTTCAGAGGTCTTCATGGTGACTTAAACAATCCCGCAAAAAAGGGACTTATAAACGCGGCAGGAATCCGTCTCCACACCGAGATGGCTACTCTTGACACAAAGCAAAATAATATGCGCAAAATTGGTACAGCAAACATCATAGAAGTAATGGATAGATATGACCTGCTCCCGACACATAACTACCGCTACGGCGCGCACCCAGAAACACCAAAAATTGCCTCAAAGGTTTTCATAGAAAAATATGTAACACAAGATGTACCTGACGGATGCTGGTTTGGTTGTTCAATGAGCTGCGCAAAAGCCGCGGATAATTTTGAGTTGCGAACAGGTGCATATAAGGGAAGCAAAGTTTGTGTAGACGGACCCGAATATGAAAATGCAGGTGGTCTCGGCTCAAATGTAGGATGCTTTGACCCTCACTGGATTTTGGAAGCCAACTTCTACTGTGACACATATGGCATTGACACAATATCCCACGGAACGATGACAGCATTTGCCCAAGAGTGTTACCAAAGGGGGCTGTTTAACATAGATGATACCGAGGGTCTTGACATGCGCTGGGGCAATGGATTTGCGCTAAATGAGCTTATGCACCAAATGGTTGCAGGTGACGGCTTTGGCGTTATAGTAGGAAAAGGCGTACGCCAACAAAAGCGCATTTTTGCAGAGCGCTTCGGCAAGCCTGCACCTGAGTTTGAAGCAATGCTTGGCGAAAAACCGTGGCAGAGTATAGAAGAGCCTGCAATCGACAAGCCTATTCCAACAGCATTTTTCAACAAAAATTTAGCCGAATGTGAATTTTTGAAAGAAGAAGGCTATGACGATGAAAAGATTCTGGGCGAAATAAAAGGAACTATGCTGGAAAATGGCGGGGCAAATAATGACTCGGCATTTATAGCAAAGCCGGCCCGCTGGGAAAAAATAGAAGGGATTCCTACAATCAGCCGAGATGAAATTGCGGCATGGCCGGCAGGTAAGCCATACTACAGTGATGACCCCGACTGTGAATATACAAATGGACGTCCGTGGATTAAAATGACCCCTGAGCAAGCTTCTGAAATGGAAGATTTTGGCATGGAAAACAAAGGTCTTGAATATTCCGAATACCTCATGAAAGAATCTCTTGCACAGCAAGGCGGATACGCCCTGTGTAACAAAGGCCCTCAACATGACGAAGCCTGGTTGATTTTCATGGACATGGTAAACAACCAGATCCCAACCTTTGAAGATAAGGCAGATGCGCTGCACTATTTCCCAATGTTCAGGACATGGTTTGGTTTGCTCGGTCTATGTAAATTGCCTTGGAATGATGTTACTCCGGTGAATAACAAGTATGAAAAAGAACCTGCAAAAATACCAGAGCATGTTCAAAACTACTTTGACATCTATGAGGGTGTAACTGGATTTAAGCATGACGAGGCATCTATGGTTGTACAAAGCGAAAGAGTTTACACATTCCAGCGTATTTTCATTTTGCGTATGGGAAGCGGACAGCGCATTCACGACAAGCCGCCCGGACGCTCTCTAGGGCCAATCACAGTGAGCGAATATCTCTCTCGTGAGGAGCGATATGACAAGCAAATGGTGGAAAACATCGGTGTAGATCCTAAGGGGAAATCTGCTGAAGAAAAGATGAAGATAACCATGGACTACCGCTGGGATCAGTTTAGACAGCTTGTAGACGCTGTATACAAACGCCGTGGCTGGACACCAAATGGAATACCAAAACTGGAAAAGCTAATCGAAATAGATATGGATCTTCCGGAACTTGTTGAAGTTATACGCCCGCACCTAAAAGCCGAGGGCTACTGGCCAACAGGATCGGAATATTCAAAGTATGATGGATAATAATATGCAAACAATAACACTCAACAACCGCCCATATCAATATACAGATGGGGCGACAATAACAAGTCTAATGGCTGAAAACAACTATGATTTCAGCCACATAATCGCAAAGATAAACGGCACAGTCATCGAAGAAGACAACTGGCCGGAAACAAAAATAACCGCCGGAGACAACGTGGAACTAATCCACGTCTTCGGCGGCGGGTAGGCATAAATGGGCTAATGGAGGTTCTTCTGATTTTTGTTGACAAATCCTCTGTTTCCATGATATTCTGTGAGCAGTCGGGCGGCTTGCTGGTTAGAGCGGGTCGTTCCTCTGTTCAAGTTTTAAGCTTGAAGGAAACACCACGCTTTAGTTCGATAGGGTTTGGTGTTTACTTCTCTTTACGAAAAATATACACCACCAGATAGACCACGTACGCAATGAGCATGTGTAGTGTCAATAACCTTTGAAAAGTTTCGCCATTGAGCATAATCCAATTCCATGGACAACTCACGCGCAAACTGCCTCGTGGGGAAACGTATTTTAGTGACACCGTAGTAACCGAACCTCACAACACATTGCTCAATAACTTGTCTTCGAGGGTGGCGACCTAGAAGATGCTACTTCTACAAAATGTCCACCCCCGGTTCGTATACTTTAGGTAAACTTCGCTTTGCCTCCAGGAGTAACCCCGAAAGCCAATCAAGTGAAACCACCAACTCTTCACTGTGCGGATGCCAATTAATTAAGCAGTCCATCGTGGCTTTGCTTTATTACCGCAACGTCTCTATCATCGATTTGATATGTCGTTTTTACAACTTGACTGCCTATATCCATTGTTGCTTGGAAAGCACTGCCGTAGGGAGTATGCGACAACCGACACGATACTCTAACAAAAGCCCTACACGCTATAACTGTGTTGTAAGGCTTTTTGTTATGTGCTTAAATATCGTTTGAAAATGTTAACTGATGAAATTGCGATATATACAAACAACTCCTAAAAATATGCTTTCAGTTTTAATATGTTTTTTCATTTCCAATCTCTATTCGCATATATATTAATGTATTGTTGCTTTAGCAACACACTCTAGCCAAGTAGGTGAGTTATGTGTCTTTTTAAGCAAGCCGTCCATAATCCAACCGAAATCAAAACCAAATTCTGTTTTATAGAATTTTACATACTCATACATTGCTTGAAATGCCTGCTGCGAATCCAGCGATTCCCCACTAACTATGCTCTTTGCAACATTTTCCCAGTCACGCTCCGCAGCGGGGTCTGCGGCTCCACCGTCTTCCCAAAAAAATGGATTCATACCGCTGATAATATCGAGAAATGCTTCATCTTTTGTTTCTTCGTAATAAATATCTAAAAAATAATATGCCGCAATAAATGCTTGTCGTAAATTCATTAAAATTACTCCTATCCTCGCGGTAGCTGCGGTGCATTCAGCCCTGTTTGCGGATTAAATGTTCTTGGGGTTTGATTAATGCCTGCTTCCGTAATAACGAACTCTAGCCCACACTTGTTTACCATCCGCTTGTGATAGCATTAAGAAACTTTCTTCCATCTCTTTTGTTGTTCATCAAGGAACTGTTTCCAATACTCGAGTAATCTAGCCTTATTTTTCTCCACCGAACCTAAGTCTTGTTCAACCATCGATATAGGCAAATTTCTCCAAGAAGCAAAGCGAGCAATTGACTCTGGAAAGCCAAAGTCGTCAAAAATGCTTTCAACTACATTGAGAGGATCATCATAATAAGAATCGTCCAAACCTGAACCATGCTCATATACCCACCTCAGCAAAACATACATTATTTTGTCTTTAGACAGATCCTTTTCTTCCTCGCTAACTGTGTCAGCCAATTCTGAAATATAGGGGTCTATCGAATGTGGAAAAATTGCATCTTCCGGGTATATGCATGCCAAATCAAGAACAGTTTGTGAATACTCATCACACTCTAACAAAAGTTGTGCGTGCTCAATTGCAGAACGATGATCTAGATACCCTTGTTTTATTGCCAAAAATATATCGTACCAATTTAAATCAACTAAACTTGCAGCATAGCTATATGGAAACGAAAGCTTCAATGTATTCATCGAATAAGGCCTCTCGGTTATCAGGTGGCTAATTTGATCGTATGTTTTGTTACCAGTAGATTTCATTTTGCCCTTCCTTTAATTACTATCGTGTCGGTCTAAATACTTGATGGCTAACAGTATTGTTTGGCTCAATAATAAATTCAAATATACCACGATTACCATTTACTTCACCTGTAACCTCCAATCGAGTTCGAATAATCCCATCCCCACTATTAGGAACTGAAGTACGCCCACGAGCAAGGTCGGCCTCTGTTAGGAAACTTGGCGCACGATGAAATGTGTCAGTATGACGTGCTGCTGTTCCTACGCGTTCAGCAGTTGGTATTATTCGCGCAGCTTCTGCCGGTGTTAGTGCCCTTCCGACAGAGCTTGCGGCATCAACGCCCCTAACACCAGCCCTAGTCACCCCAGTAGCAGCATCAACCACCCTCGCAGCATTTCTTCCACCACCAGCTAACAAACCCGTAAAAGGTATCGCTGCTGCAACTGATATGCCAGCATTGATGTAGTCGCCCATAATAGTATATAGCACTGCATTAGCGCCATCAGCGATGTTCCCGACTATCGGTATCATGCCTACGACATCCAAGATCATGTTTGCAGCATTTATATTCTGGCTAATGAATTAGGAGAAGTAATCAAAGCATGATGTTCTTGTTGCTGCACCGCTGTCCCTCTAGCTGTCCCACCTGGACTTCCGACAGAATTCGATGGTGCGTTATTATCTCTGTTCCGTTCTGCAGCAGCTCTGGCCGCTAGACCTAAAGGATCAAGCCAAGCTATAGGATTATTCATAACAAACAGATAAAGATTTGCAGCTTGCATTATCGCAGCAGTACTACCTTGAATATTGTGAATATTCCAAAATGGGTCTGGCTGCGTAAAGCGACCTGTCGTTGGGTTAAAATGTCTTGCGCGTAGGTAGTATTCACCTCTGCTCAAATCGAAATACTCCCCGGAGTATACAGCGGTAGAGATGAACATCTATATCAACTTATGCGGCAGCTCCCCAGTGAAGCGCCTACCGCACCAACAATTCTGTAATAAATAGTGATTTCCACATGCTTCATATCATCTCGGGTTTTTAATGAAAAAATCGTGTATTTCCCAAATATGGAAAAATAATCTATCCATCAAGGGTGACGGTGACGATAGTTTTTACATGTACCCTATAGCCTAAAACATCGTCACCTTTTTGGCATGGGTGACGATGTTTTAAGTTTATCCATACATATATATTCATCGTCACCGTCACCCATAAGTTAAAGCTAAATATGCGAGTAAGCGGAGTAGTCATACGCTTTTTCAAAGCATATGACCCACTCTGACAGTTTCGCAAGCGCAAACTGTCTCGTGGGGGGAAGTTTGACGATAGTAACAGCATTTACAGCCATGAGCCTCACAGCGCACCGTAAAACGCTGTTAGGCATACTCAATCATATCGCACTACAATATGTTGCCAAATCAAACAGTTTGGATTTTTTCAAACCTCAAACCTGACAATTTGTTTTTTTCGTAGATTTCTATAAATCGCTCTGTACAAAATAGAGTGTTTCCCTTTCCTTCAGCATAAAAGATATCATAACCCACCCACGTGGACTCGATAATGTATATTTGCTCTGAGCCATTGGGCCCATAATGACTGTACGGAATATCATAATTTTTACGCCCACATGTAGTGCAATCTATAGTTAACTTTATATTTGATTTTTGAAAGTCCAATTCTGCACCTTGCTTTAAGAGTAACCTATAATACTGCGGTGGGTCGTTTGGGATTTTTTTTGTATCGGCATAACCAGCCCAATCCCTTATCTGCTTTAATTTTTCTCTCGTTAAATCTCTGAAAGAAACCATTTTAATGTCTCCAAAGTCAGTTGCGTTACTACAATTTTCTGCAAGTATTCTTTTAGCTTTTGCTGAAACAATTGGGCGGAACTGCGAACTCGCAAAATCAGCATAATAGTCTCTATCCATATACATTCCTACATGCCACGCTTTATCAGCAAACATTTTGTCATAATCCGTATTGCTGTACTCTTCGCCACATTTACTGCAAAGTGTCAGTATAGGTTCACAAAATAGCTCCGAAAAACACCCACATGCAAATCTTTTTCTTTTGCCCAAATCTATATTAACGGTATAAAAGTTCATTTTTCCCTCCACGTATTATTTGAACATGGCTACACAAAAGCCTGCATTTAGAAATTAATTATAAATTTGAAGTCAGTTGCCAACGTCCTCGCAAAATTTAAAATCTCGACCGATGTCGCATTAGGTGTCCCCGCGAAAAATCTATCCCATCTCACATTATAGGCATAACTCCAGCTCCGATGGTCAACTGAGTTCACCCATGATCCAAACCTTGGATCGTGAACGGTTAACCCTGCATTGTAAAATTTTGAAGCAAATCTATTCGCTTGCGGTAAAACATGGTGTGCTTCCATGCCAGTACCACTTTGCCCTGTAAGTACCTGTAGGTTATGCCTGAAGTTGCTTTGTGTAAAGGTTTTAAATACCGGCTGTGCCTTCTGTACCACAGCTGGCGCTACCTGTTGCACTGTATTAGTAGCAGGTGCACTTCCACGAACCAATCCACTCAAAGCATCCCCAGCGAACCTAAAACCTTGTTCAGCTTTAGCGCCCACCCATTTGGCAACTTGAACAAATTTTTCTACTAACTGTGGAGGAATCGGCGCTATAACAAAACGTCCGCTTGGGTCAATCCAATGAACCGGATTGTTCATGGTATACACGTAGAGATTCCCAGCTTGCATTATAGCCAATATATCCGGCATCATCGTGTAATGGTTAAGCCCCAGTGGATCTTCACGCTCATTCATACGTCTGGGATTATCACCAAACACCATATTAGCAATAGTCCAATGCGGATCCGGCTGTGTAAATCTACCTGTCCTTGGATTAAAGTTCCTTGCTCTGAGATATATGGTGTTCGTCTCAAAGTCCCAATACTCGCCCGCAAACCTAAATGGATTCGTATCATTTGCTACTGGGTTTATCTCATTGCCAAATGCATCATAACGATAATTTCGCGTAACTACGCCGTTTGCATTTACAAGCTGTACAACATCTCCGCGGGCGTTGAATAGATAGAAACCGTGATTAGGGCTTCTGACCAGATGGCCATTTAGTCCTCTGTCAAATCGGTTGATTACCCCGCCGCTTGCATTACGCTCTAAAACTATATGCATTCCGTTCCAGACATGTTGGGTCATTACGCCGTTTACCGTCTTTGAGTGACGCAACCCATCTGCTCTGTAGTTATACGTTGCAGTCATGCCGGGACTTATTACACCAGTTAGTTGGTTGAATGCA
>Ga0209755_10003791_pt1 | contig 18522 bp, 17 predicted proteins | sample TergutCo191P1_FD_187301 | JGI IMG/M metagenome (GOLD analysis project Ga0209755, IMG submission 187301) | Cornitermes sp. P1 segment gut microbial communities from Petit-Saut dam, French Guiana - Co191P1 (SPAdes) (version 2) | ecosystem: Host-associated > Arthropoda: Insects > Digestive system...
TAGTCTGACATTTTTCATTTTCCTCTCAGATTTAGAAAATTTCCCAGACTTAATGCTACCAATTTTTCCCTTCCCATACAAAATGCAACACCCTACGTCACTGTTGCACTTACTTTGGGAATTTACTCAATTTTCTTTACAAACAATCCGTTCTAATAAATTTGCGGAAATGCAATGAATTATGTTATAATTTTTGGAACCTACAAAATCGAAAGGGGATTCCTTTTATGAAATTAATTATGGCAATCATACATGATGAAGATGCTTTTCATTTGATGGATCATTTAAATGCAAAAGGATTTTCTGTTACAAAGTTGGCATCAACCGGCGGCTTCTTGCGCGCAGGCAATACCACATTAATTTGCGGCGTTACGGATGAACGCATTCCTGAACTGATTGAGATCATAGAAAAGAAATGTAAATCCCGCAAACAAATCACATCGGTAAATACTATGAACGTCAACGCCAATGAGAGCTTTGCGCCATATCCGGTCGAAGTGACGGTGGGCGGTGCGAACATCTTCGTATTGAATGTAGAAGAATACAAAAAGGTTTAAGCTTTATCAATGAGTCATGCCATTATTTTTACGGGGGAAGACCTTCGTGAAACCCAAGCCCATGCGCATGAATATGCAAAGGCTTTGAATTGCATGAGTGACGGCAAACAGCCATGCGGGCATTGTTTGTCTTGTCGTGTTTTTGAACACCGCAATCATCCCGACACTATTTATGTGACGGCGTCAAAAGCCAGCAGCATCGGCGTGGAGGATGTGCGTGCACAAATCATTGCGCCGATGGCAACCAAGCCTTTTCGGTACCGGTATAAAATTTTTATTATTGATTATGCGGATTTATTAACGCCGCAAGCGCAGAGCGCACTGTTAAAAACGATTGAAGAACCGGCACCTTATGGTGTGTTTTTGTTTGTGGCAACCGGTATACATGGTTTCCACGAAACAATTTTATCGCGTTGTGTGGTTAAAAAAGTAGACATAAATACACATGGTTTTGTGTTTGATGAACAACTGGAAACGGTTGCGCACGAAGTGGTTGCACACATTGCGCATAAAGACGTTTTGGATGCACTGCTTATGTATCAGCATTTTGAGCCTTATAAAGAATCAAAGGATAAGATTAAACAAATTCTTGACATCATGTACCACATCTATGGTACACAATTACGTGATGCCTTTGCACATGGCGGTATGGTTGACCGATCGATTGTTGACAAACCGCGCATTGTCAGTCATGCAAAAGAGATGATTGTAAAAAACGGAAATGTCCAGTTGGCACTTGAGCTGATGTTGTATCAATTGAGATGAATTTTTTAGGAGTAATAACATGATTATTGTGGGCGTTAGATTTAAGGATGTCGGACGGATTTATTATTTTGATCCCGGTAATATAGACTTGACGCTGTTGGTACAAAATGTACCGGTTATTGTTGAAACCGGCCGCGGTGCGGAATATGGCCTCATTGCGCTTGAAAAACGTGAAGTGGCACATGAGCGGTTGAGTCAACCGGTGCGTAAGGTGCTGCGTCTTGCAACACCGGAAGATGAAATACAAGAAGAAATTAACCGCGCAAAAGAAGCCGAAGCGCGCGATATATGTCAACAAAAAATTGAAGAACATGCACTGGCGATGCATTTGGTCGATGTCGATTTAACCTTTGATTTAAGCAAAATCATCTTTTTCTTTACGGCGGACGGACGCATTGATTTCCGCGAGTTGGTGAAAGATCTCGCCAGTACGTTTAAGATGCGCATCGAGCTGCGGCAAATTGGTGTCCGCGATGAAGCAAAGATGATTAACGGGGTCGGGATTTGCGGCAGAACCTTGTGTTGTGCAACATTTTTGGATGAATTTCAGCCGGTTTCGATTAAATCCGCAAAGGATCAGGGACTTAGTCTTAATCCCACCAAAATTTCAGGTATTTGCGGTAAACTGATGTGTTGTTTAAAATATGAAGAAGAAACATATGCATTTTTAAATGCCTCCATGCCTTGTGTTGGTGACATTGTTGAAACACCGGACGGCAAGGGTGAAGTCATACAGGTTAATATTTTGCGGCAACAAGCAAAAGTTCATGTCGGAAACACCAACAATGATGCTCCGGTATCCAATGTGTATGATGTAAAAGTGATTACGGTAAAAGAGCATAAACAAAATTGTGAAAAAAACTGCGGCAGCGGCAAATGCGGCGCGCACGGTCATCACAATCCCATCATCAACGAAGATTATGTGTAGATCGTTCTCGTGACCGGTTGTTTGTACACATGTGCCATAAACCCATATTTTCCCAATAATTTGCGGTAAAGCCCTTTAATCTTGTGCTTTTTCGTGATAAACTGTGTTGTGAAAAAATGACAATCATCATCAAGACAGAATACGATAATAATATTTAAAGGATGTGACCGATTGTGGACTACATCGTGATAAAAGGCCAAAAACGATTGGTGGGTGAAGTGAACATCAGCGGTGCAAAAAATGCCGCGGTTGCCATTCTCCCTGCTGCCATTGCATCTCAGGGTATTTGTGTGATTGATAATTTACCGAATATAGAAGATGTTTCAAATCTTGTAAAAGCACTGGAATCCTTAGGTGCTGAATGTGTGTTTCGCGATGCGCATACTTTGGTGGTGGATTCATCAAAGGTGACATCACATCAATTGGATGATCAATTGGCGAAAAATACCCGTGCATCCTATTATTTTATGGGTTCGCTGTTGGGCCGGTTTAAAAAAGCGGAAGTGCCGCTGCCCGGCGGTTGTGATCTTGGTTCACGTCCGATGGATTATCATTTGAAAGGTTTTACTGCGCTGGGCGCGACCTGCATACAAGAACATGGCGTTGTGAAGATTACGGCGGAGAAACTGGTGGGTGCAAGCATTTACCTTGATTGTCCGTCCGTGGGTGCAACGATCAATATTATGTTGGCGGCGGTGTTTGCCGAAGGCACGACCACCATTGAAAATGCGGCCAAAGAACCGCATGTGGTTGACACGGCAAACTTTTTATCCAAACTGGGTGCACGCATTACCGGTGCCGGTACGGATGTCATTCGCATTGTGGGCGTTGATGCGCTTTCAGGCGGTGAATATACGATTATTCCCGATCAAATTGAAACCGGCACGTATATGATTGCCGGTGCCATCACCAATGGTGATGTTACGGTAAGAAATGTTATTCCCAAACACATGGACTCCATCACGGCGAAACTTCATGAAATGGGCTGTGAAATTACGGAGGGTGGCGACTGGATTCGCGTGGTTTCCCATGGTAATTTGAAGCCATGTGAAGTCAAAACGTCATATTATCCCGGTTTTCCCACCGATCTTCAGCCGCAAATGGCGGCGCTTTTGTGTAAGGCAAAAGGCACCAGCATGATTATGGAAAATATTTTTGAGCATCGGTTTCGTTATGTGTCTGAATTAAAACGTTTGGGTGCGTATCTTAAAGTTGAAGGACGTGTTGCCGTAACAAAGGGCAACAATGAATTTACCGGTGCACGGGTTACCGCAACAGATTTACGCGCCGGTGCGGCGCTGATTGTTGCGGGGCTTGCGGCAAAGGGTGAAACCATCATTGGCGGATTGTGCCATGTTGACCGCGGTTATGAAAATTTTGAAGATAAATTCCGTGCACTGGGTGCAGATATAAAGAGGATATCACAAGAAGACTAAGTTGGTGTTTTATGAGGGTATTTACCTTGGCGAGCGGTTCTTCCGGCAATGCAACTTATGTCGGCGCAAACGGACAGCATTTTTTGGTGGACGCAGGCATTAGCGGTAAGCGGATTGAACAGGCACTGCTCACACATGACATTAAATATTTAAACGGTATTTTTATCACACATGATCACAGTGATCATATTCAATCTGCCGGTGTGATGGCAAGACGGCATAAAATAAATTTATACGCCACCGAGCAAACGTGGCGTTTCTTTTTGCGTCACAACAAATTGGGTGCGGTGCCGGAGGAACATATAAAAATTATTGAATCCGGAAAACCCATTAATCTTGGCGGGGTTATTATCACCGCATTTGATGTTTCTCATGATGGTGTTCAGCCGGTGGGGTATGTCTTTGAATCGGGCGGCAGCAAAGCGGTGGTCGCCACCGATTTGGGGGTTGTGACCGACAATGTTAAGCAATATCTTACCGGAAGCAATATTCTTGTGATCGAATGCAATCATGATGTTGAAATGCTTGAAAATGGGCCGTACCACCGTGATTTGAAGGACCGCATTGCACAATTCCGCGGTCATTTGTCCAATGTGGATTGCGGCACGCTCATTTCAGAAATTGCGTGTGAACGTTTAAAGTATGTGGTGCTTGCGCATTTATCAGAAAACAACAACATGCCATGGGTGGCATTTGATACGGTGAAACGTATTCTCGATGCGCATTCGGTTTCACTTGAGAAGTTGATGGTTGCGTACCGTCATGATCCTTCGGAGATGATTGTCTATGGAGAATAAAAAATTTACAGCGGACCAACAGGCTGCAATTGATTCAAATGCAAACCATATCTTGGTGTCTGCGGCGGCCGGCTCCGGAAAAACCGCTGTGTTGACACAGCGTATTTTACGGCATATCCATGATGGTTTGGATCTTGATCGTTTGTTGGTGATGACATACACCGATGCCGCTTCTGCGGAGATGCGTGAGCGGATTTCAGATGCACTACATAAAGGACAGTCAACGCAGGATTATATGTTGTACCGCAAGCAAGCACATCTTTTGCCATTGGCGGACATTTCTACAATTCACGCTTTTTGCAAAAAATTGGTTCAAGATCATTTCTATCTTGTGGATGTGGATCCTGCCTTTAAAATTGGTGATGTTGCAGAATTGTCAGTGATAAAAAAAACGGTTATGGATGATCTCTTTGAGGCGGAATATGCAAAAGAAGATAATCCTGCTTTTTTGGACCTTATTGAAGTTTTTGGCGGCAAGGCACTGGATGATCGTTTGGATGATTTGATTCGCAAAATCCATGTTTTTTTAGAATCCGATCCGTTTCCATTGGATGCGGCATGCCGTTATGCCGCATATTTTGATGGAACACATCATGCTTTGGATGATACCATTTGGGTGCGTGCGATTCGTGATGAATTGGCATTGGGACTTTCAAACATAAAACATGGTTTGTACCGCGCTATTGCATTGTGTCATTTGGCGGAGGGTCCTTTAAAATATCTAAATCAATTTGAAGATGACCTTACGGTGGTTGATGAGTTAATTTCGGTGCTGGACCAGCCATTTGAGCGTATGTATGATGCATTTGCATGCATACAGTGGGGGAAACTCCCCGGCATTACACAAAAAGACTTGGTGGATCCGGAATTAAAGGATAAGGCAAAAAGCATCCGAGACAATGTCGTTAAAAAAGGCATGACCAAACTTGTGGAAGGTGTTTTCTTTGCACCCCCCGGCAAGATGAAATCGGATTTAAACAATCTCGCACCCAGAGTACAAGAATTGCTGCGTGTTACCATGGCGTATGCCAAAAACTTTACACAAGCTAAAAAAGACCGAAATATACTGGATTTTAGTGACTTAGAACATTATGCCATCCATATTCTTCATCCGGATGGCAGCCATGTACCGGGAGCGATTGCCAATGACTTAAAGGCACGCTATCACGAAGTGTTGATTGATGAATATCAAGATTCAAACATGATTCAAGAGATGATCATCAATGCCGTGTCAGACCGCTTGTTTATGGTTGGGGATGTAAAACAGAGTATTTACCGTTTTCGGCGCGCAAACCCCAAATTGTTTTTGCAAAAATACCGCACCTTCACACCCTACCGGAGCATCACGAGTAACGCACATCATGATGCGGATCAAGTACGCATTGATTTAAGTTCAAATTTTCGGTCACGTCCTGAAGTCTTGGCATTCGTTAATTTTTTCTTTTCACAGCTGATGTGTGAACAAGTGGGGGATGTCGCATATGATCATGCCGCCGCACTGCATCCGGGACGTGATGAATATCCGGATGTAAATTCGTCTAAAAAAATGATGATTAAGCTTTTGGACACAAAAAAAACGGAGCATGACGCGGACGATGACGATGCAGTGATTGATGCCGCAGAAACGACGGATGTGTCCACTGAAGAAACAGAGGAAGACCTTGACCATGTGATTGCCGAAACGCGGCTCATTGCACAAACCATCCATGATTTGGTGGGTACGTATGTGGTGCAGGCCTCGGATGGTCCCAGGCCTTGTGAATATAAAGACATTGCGGTTATTGCGCGCAGTGTGCGTGCGATTGCACCCATCATGGTTGACGAATTAAAGCGTTTTAACATCCCTGCCATCGCAGATATTTCTTCGGATTTTTTTGAACAACATGAAATTAAGGTTGCCATGGCTTTTTTACACATTATTGATAATCCGCGGCAAGACATTCCTTTGGCTGCCGTACTTCGGAGTCCTGTTTACGGACTCAGCCAAGATGATTTGCTGATTATTTCCATGTATCAACACGAACATGATGTGGGTGATGAACTTTTTTATGATCGGCTGATTGCCTATGCACAACATGAACACAATGCATTGTCTGAAAAATTAAATAATATGTTGTCTCAGCTTGCGCGTTGGCGTGAAAAAGCGCATTATCTCTCCGTGAGCCGTTTACTTTCATTGCTGTATGATGAAACACAATATCCGGCGTATGTGATGAATATGCCGGGTGGTGTGACGCGGCAAGCCAATTTAAGACTGCTCATAGAACATGCCTTTGTTTTTGAAAATTCATCCTTGTCCGGTTTGTATCAGTTTGTTTTGTTTCTTGAGCGCATGAACGCATCGGACGATGGCATCCCCAGCGCGTTTGAAGTGGATACAACACGCAATGCAGTGTCCATTATGACGATTCATAAATCTAAGGGGTTGGAGTTTCCGGTTGTGATTTGTGCCTTTTTGGGCAAACAATTTAACACACAGGATATGAAAAAACCGGTGCTCATGCACAGTGAATACGGCTTGGCATCTTATTTTGTGGATACCGAGCAGCGCACCAGAGCGAATACCTTGGCACGTTTTGCATTGACACGCGCCATGATGCATGAAACCATTTCAGAAGAGCTGCGCTGTTTGTATGTTGCGATGACGCGCGCAGAAGCCTTGTTAATTTTAACCGGCAAGCACAAAGACCTTGAAAAAGCACTCAAAAATGCGGCGGATGTAAAAGATTCTGAAACCTTATTGCCGGTGTATTACCGTGCTACGGCACAGTCGTACTTAGACTGGATTTTACCCTGTATTGTATCCGGCGGGGATGCATTGTTTGATTTAGAAATTGTGACACTCGGTCAAATGTCGGCGATGTCTGCACCGGCGGTGTTACAATCGCAAAAATCATCGCCGGATGAAAAATTGGATTTTGTGCTGGAGCCGATGGAAAAATTACCGTCACTGCCATCAAAACTTTCGATTACAGAAATTAAACGGCTTCATCAAACCGACATCACGGCAGACAGCACCATAATTGATACTTCCGGGCCGAAGTTTGATTTGCCGCTGTTTTATAAAAAACAAGAAGGCGTTACAGCCATGCGGCTGGGGACTTTATTGCATACCGTGGCAGAGCGGCTTGATTTTCACCGGGACTGCACGGTTGATGCGGTTGACGCACTGATTGATACCTTGGTATTTCAAGGGCATTTTACAGAAGAAGATGCGGATGCGATTGACCGAAATGTTATGCTCAATCTGGTTTCATCAGAAATTGGCGCGCGCATTCGGGCATCAAAAAATGTGCAGCGTGAAGTTTCGTTTGTGCTGTCCATCCCAGCAGATGCATATTTTACGGATGTGCCGGAAAGCGCATCCGGTACCCCCATTTTGGTGCATGGCATTATTGATTGTTTTTTTGAAGAAGCGAATGAGCTGGTCATCATTGATTACAAATCAGACCGCTGGACGCGAGGGATGACGGCAGATGAATGGGTGCAGCCGCATAAGGTGCAGCTTTCCGTCTATAAAAAGGCACTAGAAGCGTCCACGCAAATGCCCGTAAAGCAGGTCTTACTTTATTCTTTTGCTAAGGCCATTGCCATCCCTATTTGTGCCGATGAATTATAATCACATGGCAAAAAAGCATTAAATGCTGAATAATCACCGTCATTTGTGTTATAATGCAATTGGGTGATGGAATGATGGATGTGCTTCCAAAAGCGGATGATGTTGTTATTGCAACAGACAAATTCACAAAATATGTGCTCCATCCTAAAAATAGCAATGGGAAGCATTTTGCTTTTGAAAGAGCGCTTGGTTACACGCTTGAAAACCATAACGCGCTCATTGAGAATATCCGAACAAATATTAAAAATTTTCCTGCTAAAATGCAAATTAATAAAGGACATGGTGTACGGTATTCTGTTGAAATGGAATTGCTGGGTAGTAACGGCCGTCGGGCAAATGTTATGACAGCTTGGATGGATGATAAAGATACAGGAACGATGCGATTAATCAGCGCATATGTTAAAAAGAGAAAGGGTGAAAACGATGATTAGACAATTTCAAAAGATTCGATTAAAAAACGGTAGAGAAGCGATTGTCGTTGAAATTTTAGAACCCGGAACGTCGTTTTTGGTTGATGTTGAAATCGGGGACGAAGAGTTTAATACTGATGAAATTGATATTTCTGAAATACAAAGTGTTTTTGAAGAAATCGAAACGCCAATTATCGCCGCATAAAAATAAAGCATTCAAATGAGTGCTTTATTTTATAAGCAATACAAAACACGCAGATGTCTGTGTATAAAAATCGGAACGCTTTTATGGTAGAATACTTCAAAAGGCTGGTGATTTTATTTTTAACCGTACGTTTGTTAAGGAACTGCTTTCAAATATTGTTGTATTTTTGTTTTTATCAAATATTTTTCATGCTGTTTATAATTTTATGACCGCGGAATCAAGCTGGCTTTTTGTTTTTATGGGCATTCCTTGGTTTGTTTTGTTTTTTGCACGCAAATTTTTTAAAAACAATATGATCTATTGGGGTATTGTTTTTTTTGTGACCATGGTGTGCATTGTTGCGCTTACAAATGCAGAACCATCATTTGTTTATCATTTGTTTGTCTTGGTGACGGCGGTCTGTGCGGTGCTGTTTAAACAACGCGGTGAATGGCTACTGAAGTACCGTGATGTGGGGATCTTTGTCTTTGTGGTGGGCATTTTATATATGATTGTGTCCGTTATTCATGCTGCGGATTGGTACTTGGTAACGGTGATGATGCTGGCATCTCTTTGTATTGTGGTTGCTTGTGTGTTGGTGTCTGTTCAAATGGCGGATGTCGATTTTCGTGTTGCCGCGCTGCATGCATATGATGAATACAAGCATCCGACCGAGTATGTGGTGCGTATGAACAACCGTCTTATTATGGCGGTTGCATCCCTGATTGTGCTTAGTGCACTAAGCATTATTAATCCCGGATGGATATTGATGCCATTTGTGTGGCTGTTTCGCTTGATTCGGCTGATAACAACGGCTGTTTTACCGGAGACAATAACGTGGTTTGTATCTTTTGAAGATACCGTTACGGGCGCACAGACTTCATATACGAATATAAATGATTTGTTTGATCCGGAATATATGGATTCTTATCTCATTGTCGACATCCCACCGTTTTTTTTATATCCAGGTTTTTTGTACTTCTTTGCACTTTCTGCGATTATACTGGTTTTTTGGTCGATTGTGACCGGAAAATTTATTTTCCAAAAGCGCGAGAAGGACATCATCACGGATGTTTTGCTGCCGGATGAAGACATTGAAACGAAGGTCCAGTCCTCTACATTGTCAAACCTGCGCACTTTGTTGCCCGGTTTCAAGCATCTGCCGCACACACGGCGTGTCTTTGCAAAAAAAGTGCAAAAATATATTCATAAAGGTTTTTCGATTACGCGTTGCCATACCGTTTCGGAGATTGAAAAAAAGATATTAACCGAAGAAGACATTCATGAAATTGCATCACAATATAAAAAAATACGGTACGGGAGGCCATCATGACATTGGTACAGGAAAAAGGCAATCATATTATAAAAAATATTGAAAACGTAATTCTCGGCAAAACATCCGAAATTAAACTGGTGTTGTCTGCGTTTTTGGCCGGTGGACATGTTTTGCTTGAAGATGTACCCGGAACAGGTAAAACCATGTTGGCGAAGGCATTGGCAAAATCCTTTGGCATGAAGTTTTCGCGTGTGCAATTTACACCGGATTTATTGCCGTCGGAGCTGACCGGTATTAATTTTTACAGTCCAAAAACCGGTGAATTTACGTTTCGGGAAGGCAGTTTGTTCGCAAACATTATCCTTGCTGATGAGATTAATCGTGCCACACCGCGTACACAGTCGGGACTTTTAGAATCAATGGAAGAAGCGCAAATTTCGGTGGATGGCACCACGCATCTTTTAACCTTGCCATATTTTGTTATTGCCACGCAAAATCCCATTGAAACACAGGGGACGTATCCGCTGCCTGAGGCGCAATTGGATCGTTTTATGTTGCAACTGACATTGGGCTATCCGGAACAACAACAGAGCATTGACATCATCAAATCGCAAATTACAAACAAGCCGCTGGAACAACTGCATGCGGTCTGCACGCTTGAAGATTACACACAAATGGTCAATGTCGTAAAAAATGTATATCTTCACGATGTGGTTTATCAATATCTTATGGACATCACCGAAGCAACACGTATACATGAATCCGTCACATTGGGCATTTCGACGCGCGGTGCGGTTGCTTTTGCAAAATTGGCACAAGCGTATGTTGCGCTGGATGGCCGTGATTTTGTTGCACCGGAAGACATTAAATATTTAACACCCTTTGTATATGGACACCGTATTGCGCTTAAAGGCAGCATACGCAGCCGTAAAACCGCGGTGGATGCTGTCCTTCAAGATATATTATCCACCGTCACAGTGCCTACGGAGGACTGGAAGGGGCGTGCATAAATGCCTTTAATATTACTTGGTGTGGTGCTTGCGGTCATTATTTTATTAGAACGATATGTCTATCAGCGATTGTGGCAACAAGGTCTGTCCTTGGAACTTGGGTTTTCTGCAAAGGAAGCCTTTGAAGGGGATCAGTTGTATTTGTGGAAACGGCTGACGAACAAGAAGTTTTTGCCGCTGCCATGGATTTACATTACATTAAATATTTCCGATGGATTAAAATATTTATCTTATGAGCATGATGAAGCGCAGCATGGTGCACAAAATTCATTGTTTTCTATTATGGGGAATAAATCCATTTACCGAAAAAAGCCGTTTGTCTGCATGAAACGGGGGGTGTATGGGGTTTATCGTGTGTATATAAATGCAACGAATACCTTACACAATATCCATTTTCATACCGAGCAGCGTTTTCATGCAGAATTGCTGGTATTTCCCAAATTGTTGGATCATCTTGATGATCTGGATGTCATTTTTACACGACTGGACGGCAGCATTGCCAACAATGCGCTGATTAATCCCGATCCCTTTGAATTTCGCGGGATTCGCGACTATCAACCATCGGATCCGCTCAAGTCTGTTAATTTTAAGGCGTCGGCAATTGCACAGCAGCTTATGGTTAATATGTATGCACCCACCTCCAGTCCGAAGGTGATGTTGTTGCTAAACCTTGAGGGGGAGGTGACTCATGACGTGCTGGAGATGGGCATCAAATTGATTGCGACGCTGGCGTCTCATTATATTCAAAAAGGGGTGCGTACCGCGTTTTCAACCAATGGGCGTGACGCATCGACAATGAATGTGATTGCTTTACCCGGCGGCGTGTCCAATGGGCATCTTTACCGTATTTTTGAAAGTCTTGCCCGAATTTCTTTTGGATTTCACCCCGCACCCATGGCACAGTATGTTGATGAACTTACGGATATAACGATGGTGTATGTTTTGGTGTCCAGTCATGTGGATGATGGTCTCATTGCGGCTTTTAATGACGCAAAGCAACGCGGACTGGATGTTCTGTTGATTGTACCCACGGAGGATGAAGACATGGCGGCACATATTCCGCGCAGTAAAGACATCATTCCGTGGATGATTCCAAAATGATAAACATGAATAGTGCGCATATTGTATTTTGTATAAACAAATAAATACCGACGATAAAAGGAGTCCTGAAAAATATGTCCGCAACACAACAGGTATCATGTCAAAACTGCGGTGAAGCGATTCATTTCACCACATGGCAAACCTTAAATACATCCACCGACCCGGACGCGAAAACAAAACTCATCAATGGGTCATTGTTCTCGTGTTCGTGCCCCAAATGCGGTAAAACCATGAACATCATTTACCCAGTGGTGTATCATGATACGGAGCACAAAATGATCATCATGCTGGTTATTGATAATGAAGCGACCCAAGATTTTCACGGAGCGATTGAAAACATCCAGTCAGGTGATGCGAAAGGTAAACTTAAAAATTATCGTTTTCGCATTGTGCGTGATATAAATGTACTGCGTGAAAAAGTGATTATAATGAATATGGCACTGGATGACCGGTTTATTGAACTTGTGAAATTGGTCTATGCCATCCGCTTAAAAGAAACCACTCCGGATTTGCAAATTCACCAATTGTTTTTTTATGCCACCAATATGGATGACATGAAAATCATCGCGTATCTTGCCGATGGGCAATTGTCTGAATTTGCATTTGATGAAGAAAAATACCGCCAATTTGTCGGGGTGTTTGGTGAGGCAGTTGATGTGTCGCCGGCTGATGAATATGAAATTGATCAGGACTGGGCAAAGACGGTCTCACAAGGCATTTTATAATGGAACACCATTTGAAATATGTTCAAAACAACGATCCAATCAAACGATTGAAGCCGCCAATGAAAGCGTTCGTGGAATAATATTATGTCAATCATAAACAATATAATGCGGGTGCCGGTACGGATTGTATTCGCCATTGGCATCTTAGAAACGGTTATTTTATTTTTACTGTTGATGTCTTTGTGTACATTTTTATTGTATGTTGTCGACAAGCGCAATGCCATAAAGGGACGCTTTCGCATCTCGGAGCGCGTGCTTATCTTTTTTACATTGTTTTTTGGTGCCTTTGGTGCTTTTTTCGGCATGAAGATGATGAAACACAAAATCAGAACAAAAAAATTTAAAATTGTGCTCATGTTGGGATTCATGATGGTCATGATGCCCGTAATACACCTTGTGCATGGTTTTACTTTGGATAAAATGGTGCGGTTTGTTGAAGTTGAGTTTCACTCGGAACGATGGCCGGCTGCACTGGACGGCTACCGCATCGCGTTTATGACCGATTTTCACAACATCAGCAATGAAATTAATATGTTTCGCAACGACATCCTAAGTGTTGTACAAGCACTGGAACACCGAAATGTGGACATGGTGCTGCTGGGCGGTGATTTTTCCACGCGCGGAGACCGCTATCAACAGACGCTCACCCAAATCGCTAAGGGACATTTTGGCGGCATACACGGAAATGATGGCATCTTCGGTGTTGAGGGCAATCATGATGATTATATGCGCCTGTTTGCGCAGATGCATGCCGTAAACATAATACCGCTGGATAATTCCGGTGTGCCGATCAGACCCGGTTTTTATCTTGCCGGGGTGCAGGATTTATGGAACCGCAATCCCAATATTGACGCGGCCATTAGTGGTGCGCAGCCGGATGATTTTGTCCTGCTCATTGCACACAATCCTGATGTGGTGATGCAGCAATCGACCACCGGTGTGGATTTGATTTTATCCGGGCATACCCATGGCGGACAAATTACGTTCTTTGGCTGGCCGTTTTATCTTTTTCGCGGCAGCATTACCGATTACGGCACACGTTTCGGGCATGGATGGAATACTTCACGCGATGACACACCTGTTTTTACCAGCCGCGGCGTGGGGCCGTATTATGATGTGCCGCGCGTCTTTTCCCGACCCGAAGTGGTGATTTTGACGATGTACCGGAAATAACAGGGACTTTTCTAGGCATGAAAATATTGTTTTGCTCAAAATGAGCAGTGTGAAGTTTACAAAGTATATATGTAGATTTTATATGGTTTTCGCATACTTATAAAATCCAAAAATTGAATTAGATTTTATTGATATGGATTTAAAACTTGTCATTTTGTAATGCCCCTCTCGTTTTAGATTTGTGATAACATCTGCCGCCGCAAAACACGACGGCAGACAGGTTTATATCATCTTAGAATTCAGTACTTTTGTTTAACGCTCCATAATAAATGTCCTCCAAAGCATCCTGCGGGTCAAAAATTTCGCCGTCGATTGACTCAGCCAAACAAATAATTGTATGCAGGATTTCGGTGGCCTCTTTTACGTATACCGGGATAGCGATAATAAGCATTTTTGAATTTTTCATTTGATTTCTCACCTTTCGTTTTTGAATTTAGTTTAAGAATTTACCCTCTATATAGCGTGAAAATTCTTGCGTTTTGTAGGGGTATGTTTTGAAAATATACTTCTTGTTCTCCGGCAAGAAGTACGTTCATGGGCGGCTTAATGTGAATTAGAATTAACTCCGGCAAGCAATGTATTTGTTGCATAAATACCGCTTGTTGAGTGAATTCCTCAAACTCCCTTTAGTAAAAATCGCTGTGGAGCGATTTTTACTTTAAGCCGCTTTCGCGTCTGCCGGCACTCGTACTGACTGCGGAAAACATTTCACCACCCCTCTACTAAGCGTGAAAAATTTGTGGTTTTGCACCCCCTCATATAGCGTGAAAATTTTGCTATTTGTCAGAGTGGTTTTATGTCTGCTGAAAAATTTTCTCCAACGTAAAAATCCCGACTGGATAAAATCCAACCGGGAGAGGATGAGCAACTGTGTAATTTAAGAGTATGAAGCTGCGAACATAACTCGAAATCTCATCTATGAACCCAAGTAAGGATATGGTAAAATAAATGAAGAATAATGAATAATAATTGACAAGGTGATTATCCACTTCAATTAACGAGTGATGGTAAAAGATTCTTAACGAGGTTTAATATGGCTGAGTATAAAAGTATAATTGTCCCATTAAACAAATTAATACCATTCGAAGGGAAATCCATCAACCCATATAGTGGTCACTGGATTGATGCCGTAATTAGAGCCGAGAGTGAAGATTCTTACGGTCGAGAGATTCCCATATATGTTCGAGCTGCTGAAAACGATACTTACGAACTACTTACAGGATACACTAGGATCGAGGTTGCCAAAAATAATAATTTGCTTGATATTCCTGTGGTCGTTGTTAGCGGATTGAGTGACGACTATGCTCGGCGTCTTGTAGCAAGTGGTAGTATGTTTGCGAGCGAAGGTATTGATATTGGAGAAATAAAAAAATACTTGTACAGAAAAAGTGAGCTATCTCAAAAAGGTACGTACCATATAGATATTCACATGATGCACGTTAACAACGTAGGTGATTTTAAAAGAGAGGTTGTATATATACACGAGGCACTTCATGGAGTAGTTGGCGAGATGCTAATCGGGTATTTGATTGGCGATTTCTTTTTGTTGACAGAGCAACTTCTTAGAATTTCAGATAAAATGAAAGAAAAAATGTTTGCGACTTATCTCAAGAGACTCGGAATTGATGACCCCATTGAGAGGCAGCTTTATATTTTTAAAAATGCTTATGAGCTAGATGTTGTCCTTTCGCAAAATGACAATTATATGAAATTGGTGCATCATTGTGTTAGGGCTTTTTACACTTATCAATATCTTCACAAAAACCTTAGAAGTTTAACAGAAGGATTGGCGACATTTATGGCATTTATGGTTATAGAGCGCGTTGCTGATGAAATGGATGACATACGCTTGCGTAATACTATGCTTACAGAAAAAAATATCTTTCTAAAACAGCATAATGACGAATCAAGTGCCGTTGGATATTATATTGCAAAGAAAATATTTGATAGACATGGACTTGAAGGATTAGTTGTTTCTGCAGTGTCAGCGACGGCGATACCCTATTATAACTTTGACTTAATAAGCTGTTCTTATGACGAATATGAGGAGTTATTAGAGTCATTTTACAATTGTGATAAACGATGGTTAAAATTTTTATCGTTAAACAAGAAAGATGTTGACAAAGTTTTCACGGATATTGCAAATGATCCACAAATTAGCTTAGAGATGTTTGGGTGCAAGCTTTCAAATGTCGAATCTTATCCTGCAAGACCAAGGGAGTATGCGTATACGGCAGAGTATTTCGAGAATTATCTGCTATTTCATCCGTCTTTGGTTAGTGCGTTAAGTAGCCTTGGATTTGAATTAAAAGAAAAGAGTTCAACAAGCATAAAAAACGACTATAAGTCCTCGGAAAGCATAGGTAAAGTGAACACATTTGAGCGATTTTTTGCTGTGTTTAATGGAATTTTAGATGACATTATGGATGGGATGGCCGGGAATTCTTTAACAAGTTTTTTTACGCAAGACCCAATTGCATCACTCGAAAAAAAGTTTGTGTTGGAATTGAAAATCAATACATTAAAACATATTACATGGTATCATAGCATGGTAGCTGATGAATCAATAAAAACATTGTTACAAAGTGACGTGTCATTATCTGATAAGAATGTAGCACTCATTAGAAAATATGCTAATCAATTTCATAGAGATAAATAACGACTTACACAAAGGAGATATCAAATTATGGAAGAAATGATCATGTTTGCTGGAGACAAACATATTCTCGAACAAATTGAATCTGATCTTAAATATCAAGGATATTCAATAATAAAACATTTGCCAACGGCTGTGCGGGATGGTTATGTTGGCGGGGTTGTACAAGGAGCTTTTGTGCTTATAGGCGGCATAGGTATAGGCAAAATTATTATCGAATATATTAGATCAAATAAAATTGATATTGAATTTACCCCTGATGGGAAAATATCAACGCTATCTTGCCATAAGAGAAATCTTGATAAAATAATTACAATGTTTACTCAATTAAGGTCGTCATTACTTGCTCAGGAAAACAATAATATAGTAAGTAGCATCGCCGCCACTAATTGCTGCGCAAAGTTAGATTCCGAGCTAACTTATAGCAGCATCAGTATTAAAGGTGAGGATAATGAAGATTTTTGATTTACTGCTGGCAGACCAAGAGTTTGTCAAGTGTATAGAGATGTCGGAAAAAAACTATTCCTTCAACAAATCTTTTTATTTACCGTTTTTTGATTTGATTGCAAAGTGCATCTCAAAAAGATCTCTCATTGAATGGGAAGATGTCAAAAGTCAGATTGAGTATATTTTTGCATTTGCTAATTATTTGGACTTAGCGATAACAGAACAGGATCAAATAGTAAATAAGTTTTATGAGGGCATTGGCAAAGAGAATGATTCAGAAATGTTCGTGTGGCTGAGAAGGATGACATACGCTCTCATTAAACAAATAAGTGCAGAGGTCGAGGACGTAATCATTTTATACTATTCTACGGGTGATGGTCTAATTAGCGCAAATGATGGAAGTAATGCGTACCTTTTTTATAGTAAAGGTTTAGACCTAAGCGAATCTGAGTGGGGTCGCGCTCATATTTTAACTGTTCGTGGACATAAATCAATTGCATGGTTTAACTATCAAAGGGGCGAATTCGATGATGCTTTGATGTCTAGTAGGAGGGCATTAGTCAGCTGCTTTAAGGCTTTTGGGGAAAACCATCTTGAAACAGCTCAAGCATTAAACGACTATGCCTCTATTCTTTATAATGTTAAAGATTTTGAAGAATCATTGAAATATCATCAAATGGCATTGCGCATTAGAGAGGATAATTTGGGGGGGAATCATGTTGATATAGCAATTTCTTATAAAAATGTAGGTTCTGCTATGTGTAGTGATTACAATGGAGGAGGATTAGTTTATTTAATAAAAGCATTAAAAATGTTCGAACAAAATTATTCGACTGGACATTTTGAAATCCTCTCGACTTATCGCCACATAGGTGAATGTACAAGTTTGCTTAATGAAAATGAGCTTGCTATGGAATATTATGATAAAATATTATCACAGCGAGATGAATCAAGAACATATGACGATAACTTTTACGCAGAAGCTCGTACTGGCTTAGGCAACTGTTGTCTAGCGTTAGAAAATTACGAAGAAGCACTCGAACATTATCTAAGTGCTTTTAAGTCTTATAAGGCAAAAGACGAACTGCATCCAGAGAAATCTGAAATGCTCGGGATGGGAATGTTTGTTTGCTATCAAAAACTTGGAAATAATATTTCTGATTTTTTAGAATGGCTTAATTCCTCGGTGGGCTGATATAGCTGCGCTACATATCTCTAACTTTTTTTTGGAAATAAAAATGATGCTGTTGCCACTTTTCATGAGTGACTCTCGAATATATAAGAGCTGATGATGGGTCTTGAAAAACTGTCGGATGAGTAACCGTTTCGACCTCACGCCAAACGCATGAATGAACAAAATATAACAAGCAGAAAGAAAAAGTGATAAAATAACCCCAAAGGGGTTGAGAAAATGGAAAAGATATTGATGTATTTGGAT
>Ga0209755_10003792_pt1 | contig 18509 bp, 17 predicted proteins | sample TergutCo191P1_FD_187301 | JGI IMG/M metagenome (GOLD analysis project Ga0209755, IMG submission 187301) | Cornitermes sp. P1 segment gut microbial communities from Petit-Saut dam, French Guiana - Co191P1 (SPAdes) (version 2) | ecosystem: Host-associated > Arthropoda: Insects > Digestive system...
ACAGGTGGAGTGCCATTATAATCGTCGCCACCATTGCCATTCATGGGGCATCCCGTCATCGAAAACCCGATTACCGCCGTCAAGGCGATAACCCCGAAAAGTCCGAGCTTGTTTTTCATGCCGAAAAATCTCCTTGCTGTTTGTACTTGCGAAAAAGCCCGCGGAAATTAAACCGCGACGTTCTTAGTTAGAAGATCGAAGACCGGCCACACGGCGCATATTGCGGGAATTGGGGATCCTGGGCCAGCCTAGGCTTCATGTTTCGCATTATGCTGGCCCCAAATGGAAGTAGCAAGCGGAAAACCACTTGTTAAGGAAATATCAAAATGGGCATGGGAAAAAACTACCCGGCCCGTCGCGAACATCTGGCGCTTTCTAAACGTCCTCGGCGAAAACCGGCTCCAGATCGACGGCGAACCCAGGGAAGATGCCGACAGCGGCCCTGTCGGTCGCTGAGTAACTGCGGACAACGGTTTCCCCCTCCGCAAAGAAATGTGTTTTGAGTGTCTTGTTTTTGGGATTCACCAGCCAGTATTCCCTAACGCCGGCATCCCGGTAAAGGTGAAATTTTTCTTCCATGTCGATTGCGGTGTTCGACGGGGAGAGTATCTCCACCACCATGTCGGGGGCCCCTTGGCACCCCTCAGGGCCACGCTTTTCCTTGTCGCAGATAACCGAGATATCCGGCTGGACAAGCTCGCTGTCACTTTCGTCTTCCTCGTAAAACAGCCTTACGTCATAAGGAGCCGGAATTACCTTACAGGGTTTTCCGGCAAGGTAATTCGCTATCTGTCTGAACATCTCCCCAGCAATCAACTGGTGGTACGTGCTCGGGGCGGACATGGCGTAGGCGACGCCGTGGATGAGCTCGTAGCGTTCCCCTTCTTTGAGTTCCCATTCTTTGTAGTCGGCGTATGTGTACGTAACCTCGACATCTTCTTTTCGTAATGCGTTGCCCATCCGATTCCTCCATGTAAGTTCCGCCCCAGCACTATAAGCATATCCCAAGAGTGCTTTTTGTCAAGCGTCCAGCGAAGCGACCCATCGGATATTGATACTATCCACGCAATGCTGCACAATTTTACTGGTGGCGATCCTGGCTCGCCACGAAAATCGGGTACAGGGGGGGGAAGGTGATCGAAACACTAAAGGCTACCGCCCGCGACGCGCCACGCCTTCCCGGGGTCTACCTCTGGAAGGACGAGGCGGGGCAGATCATTTACATAGGAAAGGCAAAGTCGCTGCGGGATCGCCTTTGCTCGTATTTTTCCGTGGGAAAGGATATCAAGACCGCGACGCTGATGCGGCACGCGGCGGATATCGAGACCATCATCGTTTCCAGCGAGTACGAGGCCCTGCTTCTGGAAAACACCCTCATCAAGCAACACTCGCCAAGGTACAACATCAACCTGAAGGACGGAAAAAGCTACCCGGTGATTCGCGTTACCAACGAGGATTTCCCCCGCATTTTCCGCACGCGACGCGTCGTGGAGGACGGCAGCCTTTACTTCGGGCCGTTCCCCGACCTGAAGAAAGTTGACGCAATGCTGGACCTTATCGACAAGCTGTTTCCGCTTCGCAAATGCCGGCGACTGCGGAAAAGACCGGGGCCTTGCATGTATTACCACATCGGGCGATGCAAGGCTCCATGCTGCGGAAAGATAGTAAAGGATGAGTACGGATTCCACGTCGAGCAGGTCCAGCGGATGCTTTCCGGTGAGGACGGGCCACTGGTTGCCGACCTTACGGTAAAAATGCAGGAGGCGGCGAGGGAGCTTAAGTTCGAATGGGCGGCGCGGATTCGCAACGCGATTGTGTCGATTCAGAGTCTTGCCGGAGAAGACAGCGCGGTTGTTGACTTCGACTCGGAGGGCAGGGACTACATTGCCTGGGCCACCGAGGGGGTACTGACGACCTTCACCGTTTTCTCGATGCGCGGCGGCAAAATGACAGGAAGGGAACTTTTCCGCACGCGATCGGCGGCGGACGAGGGAAACTCGCTAGGGCATTTTATCATCTCCTACTACGATTCCGCGCGCCCGCCACCCGCGAAAGTTTACCTGCAACCCCAGGCGGAAAATATCGGCGAGGACCACTTGGCAAGCTGGTTTTCGGCCCAGTTTGGTTTCGCGCCCGAGCTTTTGCATTCGGCCGAAAAGCGGCACGTGGCGGTTCTTGCGATGGCGCGCCAGAACGCGACGGAGGATCTCCGCAAGAGGCTAAAGGAGCGGGGAGCGGGACCAGCACTGGACGAGCTTGCGCGGGTTCTGGGTCTGGAGGGAAGGCCGGAGCGCATCGAGGGTTTCGACATCGCGCAGCTTGACGGCAGACATCCGGTCGCGTCGCTTGTGTCGTTTAGGAACGGCGTGCCGGACAGGAAAAACTACCGCCACTTCAAGCTGCGAAGCGTCGTGGGCATTGTCGACGACTTTGCCTCCATGCGCGAGGTGGTGCGACGGCGCTATTCCCGCCTGCTCCGCGAAGGGCAGGAGCTTCCCGGCCTGATCCTAATCGACGGCGGTATCGGGCAGGTAAACGCCGCAAAAGGCGTTCTGGACGAGCTGGAAATAAACTGCGGTATCGTCGGACTGGCAAAGCGCGACGAGGAGCTTTGGCTACCCGGTGCCACAAAACCGATTGCGCTCTCCCGCCGTTCCGAGGCGCTAAAGGTCTTGCAGTTCGTCCGCGACGAAACCCATCGCTTTGCCACCGGGCTTAACCAGAAGCTTCGGTCGAAGGATCTGCTGTTTCCCGCGCTGGAATCGGTGGAGGGCATCGGCAAGAAGCGGGCTGCGGCGATCATGAGGGCCTACGGAAGTATCGAAAATGTCTCTACGGCGGATCCGTCGGAGCTTGCCGAAAGTTGCGGGATAGCGCAGTCCACAGCAAAGGCCGTGCGGGCGGCGGCGCGACTTGCCCTGGAGGACCGCAAGGCTCGGCTACGGGCAAAACACGGACCGAGCCAGCGCAGGCCGGGCCACGTTGGGGAATCGCTTGCGGCGGAGGCGGCGCCAGGATACGGGGACGAAAAGCCATAAAAGGGCGGTGGACGCATGGGCCTTGATACATTATAATAAGAGCATGAGAAGTCTGTACGGTGCCGTTGTTTGTATTGCCCTAATGGCTTTTCATGTGGAAGCCCAAGCCGCCGTAACGCCCCAGACCATGACTCCCGCACAGAACTACTACCAGGGCAGGCACCTGGAGGCCACGGGTCGCATGGCGGAGGCCACCCTTCATTACAACGAGGTTGTACGTGTCGCCTTCGACCAGATAACCCGCCACGTTGCCACCCGCGACACTTACGTGCTGCTGACCCGCGCCCTGCGAAGGCTTGGAAGGCACAACGAGGTCATAAACTGGGGGCAGCAAGGTATGCGGGTATTCCCTGACGAGTTCCGCCTGCTGGAAACGATGGGCCAGTCCTTTTTCTTCCTTGGCAACTTTGAGCAGTCCCTCGCCCACATGGAACGTTATGCGGATGCCATGCCCGACGGGGACAGGATTTCACTTGCGTATTTCTTCATCGGCGAGATTTTCCGCCTGACCCACAAGTTTTACCGCGCCGACATGGCGTATACCATGGCCCTGCATTTCGAGCCGGGCATGGTTCTGTGGTGGTACAGGCTTGGATCGGTGCGCGAGCAGGTCGGCGACACTGAGCCGGCGCTGGAAGCCTATCGGCGGGCGTTGGCGATTAACCCCAACCACAACGGGGCGCGTAACGCCGTCACCAGGCTAACAAGCGATTAGGGGAACCTGCCTAGCAGCCACCGTCAGTACCACCATTGTAGCCAACAGCAAAATGCCCTTTGCGCTTCGCCTGGTTTTTTCCACAGGAAGGCTTACGGGCTTGCTAGTTTCCGCCTCAAGCATAATGCCATCAATTGCGGCGATTAACCGCCCCCTGCCAATCCCGCGAAGCCCAGACATCTTCCCCCGCATCATCTCTAGCATCCGCAAAGCCTCCGCCAGCAGCGAGCCGATCGCCCCGGGCAACCGAAGGTCGCTTCTTACGCAGACGCGGGAAAGCATCATCAGGCCAGATAGGGTAACGGCCCTTTCCAGCCCGACAAACAGGCTTCCCTGGGTTATTTGCAGGGGCCCAAGGGAAAGAAGTACCCTGCCATGGGGGACAAGCAGGTTGAAAAAAACTATCCCGGCAATGAACATCGCCGTCACTAGATAGTTGTTCCTTCTTCCAGAAACCCAGACAAGCATACAGAAAAACAAAAATTGGGTGAGAATCCCCGGTAGGGAACGGTCGTGCAGGAAAACCAAGGCCATCAACAGTCCGGCAACGAAAAGCTCATCGGCGTTGAATAGACCGTCCCAACGCCGGCTTCGCCGTTGTCGGCGATCCCCACGGGGAACGCTTTGCTCCAGGGGCGGATCCCCAGTCTGGGCTGGGCTTTCGCCCCTGGGTTCACCCAGAATGGCATCCCCAGGGTTCGGCGCGCGTTGGGTACGCAACGCATACCACCGCGAACGGCGACAAAAGTATTCGCAAAGGATCCCCAAAGCCAGGCCGGCGACAAACCCAGCGGCAAGAAACGGGGGTGCGAGGTAGCGCACGGCCTCGCCGAAAACCAGGTGCCGGGCAAAAAGAAGCTGTACGCCGTTGGAAACCATAGCCCCGGCGCAACCTATTCCGGCAAAGCCAAGGTACCTTCTTCCCGGCATCCTGCTTAGGGCAAACATCGCCGTGGCGGATGTAAAAGTCCCGGCTATGGAAAACAGGAAGATGAACGAAAGAAACGTGCCACCGATAAGCCCCTGGCCCAGCACCTTGATCACCACCAGCATGAAAAACCCCTTTGCGCCAAGTATGTTCAGCGCGAGAAGCAGCGGCAGGTTTGCCAGCCCGATACGCATAAAGGGAAGCGGTTTGGGAATAAGATATTCGACGGCGGAAAGGAAAAAGCAAAGGGCCCCCAGCAAGGCCAGGGTCTGCGGGCTGTCCTTACCAGGCCGTGGCATCGACACCGTCCTCGTTCCTGCCCGCGCTGACGTACAGCATAACCCGGTTGGGAAGACAGGCCGACCATTGCCCGGTCAGACGCACGGCCCCCATGACAACACAGGTCTGATCCACGCACGGCGACGACACAACCCGCGCACTGTTGTCACGTATCTCTATCACGGTATCCCCAAGCGGGCCCGAAACAACAACCGTCTCGCTCGCGTCCAGGGGAAAAACCCATCGACCGTTTTCGGCCCTAAGGTTTACCATAGGGCGACCACCGCCACCCGCGTACACGATAAAGAACGAGGCAACCACCGCCGCGAAAGCGAGGATTACAATGCCGAAATCAAATGGCTTTAACAGCACCCGTAATCGCCAGCGATACTATTTTCGTACCGGCAGCCTAGACGCCAACAACCGCGGTTACCTGGGGTATTTCCTTTTTGAGATACTCTTCGATTCCGTGCTTGAGGGTCATCTGCGACATGGGACAACCATTGCACCTGCCCAGCAGCTTTACCGAAACGGTTCCGTCATCGGCCATCGAAACAAATTCCACGTCCCCCCCGTCAGCCTGCAAGTTGGGGCGTACGTTCTCGAGAGCAGCTTTCACCTGATCTTCCAACATAGCGTTCTCCTATATCAGAAAATATAACGCATATCACCCCGACGATACAAGCGGAACCACTTGCATCCAGGCGACTTGCGATAGTTAAAATAAACTCGCATATTGTGATATAATGAACCATGTGGCACAATACCCGAGCAAAAAACCCCGTTTTTGCCCTACCTTTAGTTTTAGCCGTCTTCGCCCTCTGTGTCACGTCCTGTTCCGCATGGGCTTACGCCAGCCTTCAGGACGTAGGCAGACAGTGGGCGGCCATAGAGCCGAGTCTTGGGCGACAGTATGAAGTCCAGCCGGAAAGTTCCATCATCGAAGCCATAGACATGTTCCAGGCGACCGTTCGCTCTTTTTTGGATTCCGGTATTTACCAAGCCCTCCCCCCCCTAAGCAACCCCGACTTTGGCGTTTCCGCATACGGCGAATCGCCAGGCATCCATGCCCTTGACGGCCTGGCCCTTTCCCTTCGCGAGGCCGTGCTGGACGAAGACAGGGAAAAAGCCCTGCTTGTTTCCGCCGACATTTCCGGCATACTTGTCCGCACAATGCTGCAGGAAGGGGAGGCGAATCGGTCCCTCATCAACATGCTGTACAGGCTGATTCTGATACTCGCCGTTTTATTCGTGCTCGCCATTATCGTTCTTCAATTCTTCAACAAAATGCTGTCCCGTTCGTTCAGGAACGAGGAAGAAAGCGCCGCCTTATCGCGGGCCGTGCTTGCGGCGCGGGAGGAAGAGCGGGGGCTCCTCTACAGGGAACTTAGCGACAGAGTGATTCAGGATCTATGCTATCTTTCCATGGGGATGGACAGGATCGTCACGGCCGACGAAAAGGCCGAACGGAACAGCATCTGTCTCGAAACCCAGTCGATCCAGTCGGGCATTATCGCCAAGGTACGGGACATCTGCGACAATCTAGCCCCACCTGAATTCGGGATGCGAAGCCTGCCGGACACCCTGAGGCAGCTTTGCCTTGATTTCGGCAACCGCACCGGGATCGAATGCCATATGTCCATGGGGGAAAACGTCGGCCCCGGTTTTACAAGCGAAGAGCAGGATCTACAGATCTTCCGTATCGTGCAGGAAGCCCTGGCCAACACGGAAAAACACGCCGCCGCCGGGGAAGTAACCGTCGAAATGCAACCCGCAAACGGCGGAGGTTTTTCCGTCACGGTTTCCGATAACGGCAAGGGGTTTGCGACCGGCGAGGGCATACGCCTAGGTGTTCGGGAAATGATGGAGAGGGCGGCATTGTTGGGAGGAAGCCTTACGGTAAACAGCAAGCGGGGGAAGGGAACGAAGGTTTGCCTGTCCTTACCCCCTTACAGTTCCCCCCAAACCCAGGTCGAACCATCCCTTCCAACCGCCACCGTATGATTCGATCCCGCGGACACCGCGGCCCAGTTTGCACCCGCCCCTACCCTTACAGGATTCAAACGGCTGATTCTCTTTTCTTCGCCCAATCCGCCATACCATCCCCAGGCCCACAGCGAACCGTCCGTCCTGACAGCCACGGTACGGCCCTCGCCGGCGGACACCGTGGCCCAGTTTGTCGCGGCCCCTATGCGAACGGGGGCATGGCGACTGGTTGCCGTGCCATCGCCTAGGCCACCGTCCCCGTTCCACCCCCAAGCCCACAGCGATCCGTCCCTTCCGATGGCCACGGTATGGTCCCAGCCGGCGGACACCGATACCCAGTTTGCTTCGGCAGCCACCCGAGCGGGCGTATGGCGATCGGCGGTCATGCCGTCCCCAAGCTGGCCGTGCCCGTTCCCTCCCCAGGCCCACAGCGAACCGTCCGCCCTGACGGCCACGGTATGATCCCAGCCGGCGGAAGCGGAAACCCAATTCGTTGCGGTACCCACCCGAAATGGGGCAAAGCGGTCAGTCGTGGTGCCGTCGCCAAGTTGGCCGTACCAGTTGCGTCCCCAAGTCCACAAAGACCCGTCCCTCCTGACAGCCACAGTGTGGCCAACACCGGCGGACACCGTGGCCCAATTTGTCGCGGTACCCACCCTGACGGGGGCAAGGCGGCGACTTGTCGTGCCGTCGCCAAGCTGGCCTTCCCAGTTGCGCCCCCAAGCCCACAGGGTGCCGTCCCTCCTGACGGCCACGGTATGGCCAACGCCGGCGGACACCGTGGCCCAGTTTGTCGCGGCTCCTATGCGAACGGGGGCATGGCGCGCGGTCGTGGTGCCATCACCAATCTGACCGTAGCAGTTCCGCCCCCAGGCCCACAACGACCCATCCATACCTATTACCACCGTATGGCTCGAACCTGCGGACACACATCTGACATTTCCCGGGCCAGGCATTGAAAACGCCGCCGTCGCCAACGCGACAAGCCCCAGCACGGCTATGGCACACGACTTGGAAAAGTTTTTCACGGTACCTCCCTACCCTTCCCCTATAATATCGGCTTTTCGGACATCCTTGCAAACCGTTGTCCTTTATTCGCTGGTTTGTTAAACTAAGCCCATGGTCAGCGAATGTTACGTGCGGGTTCGCACATACGAATGCGACATGTATGCCCATGTGAACCACGCGAATTATCTTAACTATCTTGAGTTCGCCCGCTACGAATACCTACGGGACATAAACTTTGATTTTCCGGCGATTACAAGGGCTGGATACGGAATCTTTATCGCCCGCATCGAGATCGACTACAAGCTGCCCGCGATAACCGACGACGAGCTTGCGATCAAGACCTGGCCGATAAAGAAAGGGGCGGTCAGCGGAACCCTGGCTCAGGAGATACGCCGGGGCGAGGATCTCTTGATCGGGGCCAAGGTTACCTGGGCCTTCGTGGACACAAAGACGGGAATGCCAGTAAAAATACCCAAGGAATGGGATCTGCCAGGACTTTCCCCAGAGAAAAAATCCCTATAGGGAACCGCCAAGTGGCGATTCCCATGGGATTTGTTACGGCTGCCTTCCAATGTAGGCCAGAATCCCGCCGTCAACGTACAGGATATGCCCGTTCACAAAGTCCGATGCGCTCGACGCAAGGAAGACCGCGGGGCCTTCGAGATCCTCGGTTCTGCCCCAGCGGGAAGCCGGGGTCTTGGCAATGATAAACTGGTCAAAGGGGTGGCGGCTGCCATCGGCCTGTTTTTCGCGCAGGGGGGCTGTCTGCGGCGTTTCGATGTAGCCGGGGCCTATGCCGTTGCACTGGATGTTGAACTGGCCAAACTCGCTGGCTATGTTTTTCGTCAGCATTTTTAGCCCACCCTTGGCGGCAGCATAGGCACTCACCGTCTCGCGGCCAAGCTCGCTCATCATGCTGCAAATGTTGATAATCTTGCCACCGCCCTTTTTTATCATCGAGGGGATAACGGCCTTTGCCACGATGAAAGGCGCGTTCAGGTCAACATCGACAACCAGGCGGAAATCGGCGGCGCTCATCTCGGTCATGGGCACGCGCTTGATGATTCCGGCATTGTTCACAAGAATGTCCACCACGCCGATTTCCTTTTCGATCCTTGCGGCAGTCTCGTTCACAGCAGCCTCGTCCGTAACGTCGCAGACATAACCGGTGGCGGGAATGCCCTCGGCCTTGTACGCCTCAAGCCCCTTGTCAACCTGCTCCTGCCCCCTGTCGTTAAAGACCACGGTGGCCCCTGCCTTGTGGAATGCCCTTGCAAAGGCAAAACCGATACCGTAGGAAGCACCAGTAACCCAGGCGACTTTCCCCTTAAGCGAAAATGTTTCAAGAACGCCCATGCTTTTTCTCCTATCTAAGTTCCTCGGTCGGAATCGTGTCCATGTCGTCGAAGGTTTGGTTCTCGCCGGCCATCGCCCAAATAAAACTGTAGGCGGCGGTGCCGACGCCGGAATGGATAGACCAGGAAGGCGAGATTACCGCCTGCTCGTTTCCCATCACGATATGGCGGGTCTGGTCGGGCTGGCCGTGCATGTGGAAAACCACGGCCCCTGGCTTCACGTCGAAGTACAGGTAGACCTCCATGCGCCGTTCGTGGGTGTGGCAGGGCATGGTGTTCCAGACCGAGCCTTCCTCCAGCACGGTCATGCCCATCACCAGTTGGCAGCTTTGGCAGACGGCGGGATGCACGTACTGGTAAATCGTGCGAACGTTTACCGTGGAGGCCTCGCCCAGCTTGCGGGGGTTGGCCTTTTCGATAGGGATAAAAACCGTGGGGTACGGCGTGTGTGCCGGCGCGCTGGCAAGGTAAAACTTTGGGGGGGCGCTTTTGTCCGTGGATGAAAACAGCACATCCTTAACGCCTTTTCCAATGTACAGGCCGTCGCCCTTCTTCATCGCGTATTCGGTTCCGTCGACGGAAACCTTGCCCTGCCCATCGATGCAAATGATCCCCAGTTCCCTGCGATCCAGAAAGACGTCGCTGCCGAAGTCCTTGCCACCTTCCAACCGCAGGGTTTCCCCAACGGGGAAAGCCCCGCCGAAAACCACCCTGTCGCTATGGGTGTAGCACAGGCTTATCTCGTCCCCGACGAAAACATCCTCGAAAAGAAAATGCTCGCGCATGGTGTCGGTATCGTAGCACATCGCATCGTCCGGATGCTCGGCATAGCGGATTTCCAGGTTCATGATTGTTCTCCTTGTGCCGGGCAACGGCCCAGCCCAAGTAGTATAGATCGTCCCATATGGGAAAAAAACGCGGAAAAAAATCACTTTTCCGGTTTTATGTTGCCTGGGCAGAATTCGCTCGACGGCGCCCCTTTAGGGCACCCTTACCCATTTTCGATATTTAGCTTGCTGATGCGGTATGCAATTACCTGCGTAATATCGTTGATAAGCTCCTCCTGAAACGTTCCCATTGTTCCAGTTTTGGGCGAAGAGTAGGATTTGGTCGAAAAAAGGGCCGGAGCATCAATCTCAAGGGCGGCGGCTATGCGTTCAAGCATTTCGGAAGAAGGAAACTTCTTTTCGCTTTCAATCATGCCGATGTAATGGGTCGAAGTCCCCACTCTTGCAGCCAGTTTCTTCTGGGAAATCCCCAAAATTTGCCGTTGCACCTTCATGTTAAAAGCCAAAACCGCTCTTAGACTTGTCATACTTCAACCTACGCCTAAAACCAGTTTTTATGTTCCCCAAGGGGTTGACAGCCTTCCGTAAAGTATGTAAAAATCTGCCCAATAGGAAGCAAGACCATTTTTGAGGCTATCAATTTTGCGCTAGGCTTTGCCGACTAAATGTGTTTCGTATGAAATACAAACTAAGTCCGCGGAGACTTTAACGCCGCAAAGGAGAGAGTTCATGGTTAGGAGAAAGTCTTTTTGGGGAATGCTGGCGGTGGTGCTGCTATTCGGGGCAATCACCGTTGGTTGCGCGACTCTGACATGGAATGCACCTGTAACAGAAACCAGCACGAGGGGCGCGCTTGAAACCGCACTGCAGAACGCTGGCGCCCAGGAAATTGCAAGGTATACCCGCGTTTTCGGCATCTTCAATTTCGGACGTGCAACCTACAACGGGCTGGTTACAGCTGCCGCGAGATCCGGGCAGTCCGTCCATATCATGGTGCGTCGCAACCTGTTTGTCACGGCAGTAGTAGCCTACGCATCAACCCCAGGTGGAGCAGCGCCTCAGGCAGGTGGTGCGGCAGGCCAGGTTATTATTATTCAGTAACGAGCGGTGCCCACACCTGATTTTTGACGGCGTGGGCGCATTAAGGCATTTCTCGATCAGGGGTTTCAACCACCACCAAACAGTACCGCTTCTTCCCCGCCCGCAGAACCAACTCCCCCTCCGCGTTTAGCGCGTCCGCGCCGACTACCGCGCCCATGTCGGCAATCGCCACAAGCTCGCCACCGTTCGCGGACACGAAAGCCCCGCCCTGCTGAACCAGACGCCGGGCCTCGCTTTTGCTGGGGGCCAGGCCCGCGTCGCAGAAGAGGTCCACCACGTTGTAGCCCGCCTCGAATTTCCCCCGGGCAAGCCTGGCCTGCGGCATCGCCGATTTGTCCCCGGCTCCGGAGCCGCCGAATGCCGCCTTCGCGCCAGCAAGGGCCTTGTCCGCCTCTTCACTGCCGTGAATGGCCGCGGTTACCTCCCAGGCAAGGCGTTCCTTCGCCTCGTTGGGGTTTTTCCCCGGCGCGACCAGGGCGTTGCACTCGTCCACAGGCAAAAAGGTAAACATCAACAGGAAGCGCAGAATGTCCGCGTCCTGCACGTTGCGCCAGTACTGGAAAAAATCGTAAGGATTGGTGATTTCAGGATCCAAAAATAGCGCGCCCTTTTCGGTCTTGCCCATCTTCTTGCCATCGGCAGTGGTTACCAGGGGAAAGGTCATGCCGAAGACCTCCGCCCCCTCAATGCGACGGACAAGCTCCACCCCGGCGACTATGTTGCCCCACTGGTCGTCACCACCGATCTGCAAGCGACAGCCGTGGCGACGGTACAGCTCCAGAAAGTCGTAGCTTTGCAAAAGCTGGTAGTTGAACTCGATAAAGGAAAGGCCGGTTTCAAGCCGAGTCTTGTACGCCTCGAAGGTCAACATGCGGTTCACCGAGAAATGGCTGCCGATCTCCCGAAGAAAGTCGATGTAGTTAAGGTCTGAAAGCCAATCCTTGTTGTTGACCGCGCGAGCGGTGTCACCATCGAAACCGATAAAGCGATCAAGCTGCGCGGCAATGGCGGCGGCGTTAGCGTCCAGGGCATCGTAGCTAAGCATTTTCCGCAGCTCGGTTTTGCCGGATGGGTCGCCGATGCGGGCCGTCCCCCCGCCGATAAGGGCCAGGCCCTTGTGTCCCGCCTCTCGCAAGTGGCGATAGGCGAAAAAGGGAACCGCGTGCCCGATGTGAAGGCTTTTCCCCGTGGGATCGCAGCCCACGTAAAACGTGACCGGGCCTTCATCCATCTGTTTGGAAAGGCCGTCTATGTTGGTGCACTGCTTGAAGAAGCCGCGCTCTTGCAGGGTTTTGATTGCCGGATGCATGGGGAAAGTATAGCACGGGGAAAATGGCAAGGGAAGAGTGCGGATAGAATGCTTGTCATCTGCATCCAAAAATGCTACAATGCGAAACGTAACTTGTGCCGAAAGGGTATCGAGCCATAACTATGGAAAATAACGCTGGCCAACCAGTAAAAATACCGATTCCCGAAGCCCGGATACAGGAAATGCTTAATTTTGGCGACCAGTGCCTGTTTCTATGGGGCGCAAACGGAAACATCGTCGATATTAGCCTTTCCACCCTGGGTTTTTTCGAGGTCTCGTCCAAAGAGGCATTCTACAAAACATACGACAAGCTTTCGCCTCCGTACCAGCCCGATGGCAAGCCCTCCATGGTCACCATGCACGAATGGATAAACCTCGCTTTCGTGCGCGGAAGCGTTTCCTTTGACTGGCTGCACAAGAGAAAGTCCGGCCGCCATATGGATTGCCGCGTGGATCTTTACGCATCGGAATATCTGGGCGAAAAAGTCGTCTGTTCCTTCGTTTCGGAGCTCTTTCAGGAAGACACCGCCCCGTCACCGGTGGCAGCTAGCTCCACCAGCGACCATGTCCATGTCATGATGGATTTAGCACCCATCGGCTGTTACTTTATCGACAGCAGCTTCGACGTTATAGACTGCAACCAGCACGTCGTTACTATGTTCGAAATGGACTCGAAAGGCGAGATGAACAGATCGACAATGACAACCAACGCGCCCCAGTACCAGCCGAACGGCGAGCTTACGACGGAATTTGTCGCAAGGCAGCTTATGACGGTGATTCAGCAGGGCATGATGAAATGCCAGTGGACCGCCAGATCTAAATCCGGCAGGGAGTTTACATGCGAGGTCACCGGGGTGCGAATCGAATACCGCGACGACTTCGCCATCATGATATACCTGCGCGAGACGAGCGAGGATTTCGAGCTTGCCAGGCAGATGAAAATGGAGCGCAATCTTAGGCAAAGGCTCCAAACCATGCTGGATGCCTCGCCCCTGCTCTGCGCCGTCTTTGACAAGGACAGCAAAGTCCTGGAGGCCAATCAGGCGGCGGCGGATCTGTTCGGGTTTGCCGACAGACAGGGATACATCGATAATTTTTTCAAGCTTATGCCGGAATTCCAGCCCAACGGACAGAGTTCCCGAGAGGTGGTCCTAAGAAACGTCGAGAGCATAAGAAGAACCGGCAAAAAGCATGTAGACAGATTCTGGATGCACCAAACCCTGGACGGGGAACCCCGACCCACGGAAGTTACCCTCATGCCCATCAACCTGGAAGGAAAGGATCTTATCATTGCCTACGCCAGGGATTTGCGCGAACACATGAAGCTTAAGGAAATGCAGGATGCCGCCCAGAAGAGACTACAAATCATGCTGGATGCCACCCCGATGCTTTGCGCCGTTTTTGACGAAAGCGGCAATATACTGGAAACAAACCAGGGAGCGGCGGATTTCTTCGGCTTTGCCAACAAACAGGAATACATAGACAATTTCCCCAGGCTCTCGCCGGAATACCAGCCCGACGGCACGAGATCCCAGGATCTGATCCTCAAAAATATCAACAAGGTCATAAAGGACGGCAAAAAGTTTGTCTATCCTTTCTGGATGCACCAAACCTTGGACGGGGAACCTCGCCCCGCGGAAGTCTCTCTTGTACCCGTCAGGCTGGGCGAAGAGAATCTTATAATCGCTTACGCAAGGGATTTGCGCGAGCACGTAAAGCTAAAGGAAATGCAGAACCTTGCCCAGCAGAGACTTCAAATCATGCTGAACGCCACCCCCACGCTCTGCACTCTCTTTGACAATAACGGCGGGGTCCTGGACACCAATCAGGCCGCGCTGGATTTGTTCGGGCTTGCCGACAAACAGGAATACATAGACAATTTTCCCGGACTCGTGCCGGAATTCCAGCCCGACGGCACGAATTCCTGGGATAGAATCTTTAGTATGATCAGGAAGGTAACGAAGGACAGCAAAAAGCTTATCTGTCCCTTCTGGATGCACCATACCCTGGACGGGGAACCTCGCCCTATGGAAGTTACCCTCGTACCAATCAAGCTGAACGAAAAGGATCTTGTCATGTCTTACGCCAGGGACCTGCGCGAACATCTGAAGCTTAAGGAAATTCAGGATATCGCGCAGCAAAGGCTCCAGGCCATGCTGGATTCTTCACCCATGCTCTGCTCCATCTTTGACAGGGACGGCAATGTCCTGGAAGCCAACAAGGGGGCGGCGAATCTGTTCGGCTTGTCCGACAAGCAAATTTACATGGACCGGTTCTACGAGCTTTGCCCTGAGTATCAGCCAGACGGCGTTCTTTCGCGAGACAAAGTACATCAGAGGCTGAAGGCAGCCTTCAATATGGGTAGGGCGTATTTTGAATGGATGCATCAAACACTGGACGGGATCCCCATCCCTTGCGAGGTGTATCTTGAGTGCGTACATTTTGGGGAAAAAGATGTTGTGATTGCCTACGCAAGGGATCTGCGTGAACAGAAGGAAATACTTGCCAAGCTGGAGGACGCTTTCGAAAGGGAGCATGTGGCCAACAGCGCAAAGAGTAGCTTTCTTTCCAACATGAGCCACGAGATAAGAACGCCGATGAACGCGATAACCGGGATGGTGGCCATAGCCAAAAATTCCAACGACATGGAACGAAAGAATTACTGCCTGGGCAAGATCGAAGGGGCGACAAACTACCTGCTGGGGCTTATCAACCAGATTCTGGACATGTCCAAAATCGAGGCGGACAAGTTCGAGCTGCATTCCAATTCCTTTGACGTCGAAAAGATGGTAAGGGACGTTACCAGCGTGCTTAGCGTCCAAATCGAGGAAAAGGGCCTAAGCCTTGGGGTTTACATGGACGAGGCAATCCCAAGGTTCATAGTCGGCGACGATCTGCGCCTGTCACAGGTTCTGACCAACCTTCTGGTCAACGCCGTCAAATTCACGCCGGCGGGCGGCACGGTAAGTCTGCGGGTAAGCCTTATGCCGGCTCGTGGCAATGTTCTGCTTGTGGAGGTCACGGACACCGGCATAGGCATATCGCCGGAGCACATTTCCCGCCTCTTCCGCGCATTCGAACAGGCCGAGGCCGACACGCCGCACAAGTTCGGGGGCACGGGCCTGGGTCTTGCGATCTCGAAACGCATCGTGGAGATGATGGGCGGAACGATTCGGGTGGAATCGGAACGGGGCAAGGGTTCCAAGTTTATTTTCACGCTGCCGTTTGAAATGGGGGACGCGGTCGAGGACGTCGTCGGCCAGGGAATGCCACCCGGGGATCTAGAGCCAGGCTGCTTTGCGGGCCACACCGTTCTTCTTGCGGAGGACGTGGACATCAACCGCGAGATAGTGGTCTCGCTGCTGGAGCCGACGGGAATCACCGTCGATTGCGCCGAGGACGGGAGACAGGCGCTGCGGATGTTCGCGGAGTCGCCGGATCGTTACGACATGATTTTCATGGATCTGCAGATGCCCAAGCTGAACGGAATAGCCGCCACCCGCCGCATACGAAGGCTGGGCACGGAAAAGGCGAAGACCGTCCCCATCGTGGCGATGACGGCCAACGCTTTCCAGGAGGACATAGACGACTGCCTGTCCAACGGCATGAACGACCATCTGGGGAAACCGCTGGACTTCGCGCAGGTCCTGGAAAAGCTCCGCCGGTATCTGCCCGCCAACCGTAACTAGATCCGCTCGCCCGTCCTCAGGATATGCTCCACGAAACCGCTGTCGTCGCGGTTTTCGTCCAGTAGGTGCGGCTCGATGTCAAAGCTGAATTCCCGGGCAAGCCGGGCAAGGGCTATGGTCGTTTCGTACCAGTCGCCGGCGAAACCGTTGCAGACAATCGCTATGTCAATGTCGCTGTACTCGGTCGGGTTGCCGTTTATGTGGGAGCCAAAAATAAGAACCGCGTCCGGGGAAAGGATTCTCCTTACTTCGGCGGCGTATTTTGCGGCGATGTCCCTAACAGCTTCTTTGTCCAGCACAGCAAATCCTCCGTGTCCTTAAGCAGGACGGCGCAGAAATCCCGCGTCAGCGCCCTGGAAATCTGTTCCTTGTACGCCGGGTAGCGACCCTCAAGCTGAAGCGGCACAAGATGGTCCACCGCCTCCCTCTGCGCGTCCGACATAAGATCCCAGAACCCGCCTATTTTGCCCAGGCGCGGAAGCTCGTGGATTCGCGGCGGCACCCTGCCGGTCTTTCCGGCAATCACCGCCTTGAACACCTTTTCCACCGCCTGGTGGCAGAAATACCCGCAGTGCAGGAAACGACCGCCCCGCAGCAGGACCCAGGCCGTAAGCGCGTCGTCGTCCGCCAGCTCCAGCCAGTAGCCCTGCTTCCTGAAATTCGTCGGAACCGGCTGTCGCCCCCTGTCCCTCAAGCGGCCTCCCTACATTTTCAGAACGGAAGCGTCGTAACCCTCCGGAGGGACGTAGCCGAGAAGCTGCATACAGGTCGCCGCGACGGAGCTGATCCCCAAGCCTTCGTTCAGGGAGCCCTCCCCCGGTGTGTTGGGGTACTCGCCCTTGTGTTCCGGATCGTACACGATGCATGGAACGGGGTTAAGGCTGTGGCTGGTCTTGGCCTTGGGGCTGCCGTCGGGTTTCAGCGACACCGCGCCGGTTTTCTTTTCGTGCTCGAACATGTCGTCGCTGTTGCCGTGGTCGGCGGTTATCAGCATCACCGCGCCGGCCTCGTTGACCGCCTTCAGCAGCCTGCCAAGCTGGATGTCCATGGCCTCCATGGAACAGACCACCGCCTGATAGATGCCGGTGTGACCAACCATGTCGCCGTTGGGATAGTTCAGCCGGATAAAATCGTACTTGCCGGAACCGACGGCCTCGATAACCCTGTCGGTAATGTCCGCGCACTTCATCCATGGCCGCTGTTCGAAGGGCACCACGTCGCTTTTTATCTCAACATAATCCTCCAGCTTCTCGTCGAACTTGCCGGTGCGGTTGCCGTTGAAGAAATAGGTGACGTGCCCGAACTTCTGCGTTTCGGAGATCGCCAGGGTTCGCACCCCGGTGGCCGCCAGGTACTCGCCCATGGTGCGGTCGATCGAAGGGGGGCTTACAAGGTAGCGGGCGGGAACATGCAGATCGCCGTCGTATTCCATCATCCCAGCGTAGCAGACCCTGGGGCGGCGCACCCGGTCAAAGTGGGTGAAGTCGTCGTCCTCGAAGGCCGCAGTCATTTCCAGGGCGCGGTCGCCCCGGAAGTTGAAGTACACCACCGAATCGCCGTCCTCGATTGTGCCGACGGGCTTTCCGCCTTCGGCCACCACGAATTCCTTCAAATCCTGGTCGATAATCCCGGGAATTTCCTTCCTGTATGTTTCCACCGCCTCACGCGCGGAGCCGAACTGCCTGGCCGTTCCCAGCACGTGGGTCTGCCAGCCGCGGTCGACCATGGACCAGTCCGCGCCGTAGCGATCCATGGTAATCCACATGCGCCCGCCGCCGGAGCCTATTTTCGCGTCGAAGCCGGCGCCGCTTGTCTCCTTCAAAAAAGCCTCGAAGGGATCGAGGTATTCCAGGGCGCTGGTCTCGCCGACGTCCCGCCCGTCGAAAAGGACGTGGACGCGCACCCGTTTGACACCTTCGTCCCTGGCCCTGGCGATCATCGCCTTCAGGTGGTCCAGGTGGCTGTGGACGTTGCCGTCGGAAAAAAGCCCGATAAAATGCAGGGTCGGCTCCCGCCCGCCCGCGCCGGTTTTCACGTTGGAAACGACCTCTTTCCAGGCCACGCCCTCGAACATGGCCCCGGTCTCGATGGATTTCGACACCAAGGCCGCGCCCTGGTTGAACACCCGGCCGCAACCCATGGCGTTGTGCCCCACCTCGCTGTTTCCCATGTCGTCGTCGGATGGAAGCCCCACCGCCTTGCCGTGGGCCTTTAGCCTTGCGTGCGGGCTTTTCGCCTTTATCGCTTCAAGGTTGTACATCTTGGAATCGGCGACCGCGTCGCCTTCCCTGTACTTGCCGTAGCCTACGCCGT
>Ga0209755_10003793_pt1 | contig 18507 bp, 16 predicted proteins | sample TergutCo191P1_FD_187301 | JGI IMG/M metagenome (GOLD analysis project Ga0209755, IMG submission 187301) | Cornitermes sp. P1 segment gut microbial communities from Petit-Saut dam, French Guiana - Co191P1 (SPAdes) (version 2) | ecosystem: Host-associated > Arthropoda: Insects > Digestive system...
CCGCAAAATGTGGCGGAGAAAAACTGCACAAAGGCGCTTGCGCCGACTGCAGTTTTTTGGAGCCTAGCCGCCCTCTGGCGGCGTACAGTTACCGTTTGTTATGTGCAGTACCACCGTACTATATATATTAATTTATAACTATCCTGTAACATAAGTACGAGTTAAAAATTACATTGATATACCATCTTCTACAGTGATTGATTGTCCTTTTACAAAAACAGGTTCTATCCATGCTGTCTTACCTTTCATATTAACAAAATAATCACTTGAATATGTTCTAAAATGTCCTCTTCTTAAATGGGGCATCATTTTTAGTTTTTCAAAAAAGGCTACATTAGGATATATTGTTATTCTTTTCTTGTGGAATATTTCACTATCCAAAACAGCTCTTTTAGGGACACCCTCATGTACATAGTCTGGAAAAGCATTCATATAAAACAACAAATTTATTATGACTTGAAAATCGCTTATATTTTCTTTTGGCCAACCTTTTTTAAAATCTTCTGAAAATGTTTTTTCAGTTAATGTTATATAATAAGACTTGAGATTATCAGCCCAACATAATGAATTCTTAAGCAGATGATCCCAATTTTGCTTGTTTTGTAGCAATTTTTCTTTAGAAAGAAATTTATCTTCAGTCTTAGGGCATTCCATTTGCTTATTGGTTGTATACAAAGTAACTGCAAGTGCAGTATTTATAACACTTGTGGGAGCATAAATCATAAAATTATAAGTTCTTAATTCTTTTATGCCATCAATCGTATCTAGCTTCTCTAATTGTGTATATCTCCTGTTTAGAATAGCCATATATAATTGTGCAGGAATATCACCATGTGTAATTATTTTTGTATCTCTTAAAAAGTTATATAATTCTTCTGTTTCTATAAATATATTTTCATAGCCAAAATCAGAAAAACTCTTTATACTATTCATGCAAGCCATATCAGATAGGTTTCCAATAGCCGATTTAATTTGATTAGACAAATGGCCATTACCCATATTATAAATCAGCTTATTCACTCTTTTATTAAATTTTGAATATTTTGTTCTATTCTCTTTCACAGTATTCTAAAACCACCTTTTCATTATAGTATGCTAATTATTCAATATTTTATCATTTTTGTCAATATCATTACACGAGCATATTTTAACTATAGGTGGTATTGCACATAACGTTCTTTATACGCAATTTATCGCATATATACATCAGGATATGTACGTTATACGAAACTTTGGTCAGTATACCACGTGGGGGATACTTCCTGTCAAGGCAATTTCTGGAAGAATTTTCACCCCCCTCGAGCTTACCCAAAAATTTGTTTACAAATGAATGGCGGATTGTTATGTTTGAAATAAAATCCATATTCAGGCACGACTGGACTATTTACACTGTCAGTCTTCACCCTTCTTGCCTGTCCATTATCTTTCACAAGAAGCACAAATCTACCCCATGTTTGCAAAATCAAGGAAAGACACCTCCGAGAGCATTGGGGGGGAAACCCTGCCGTCGCCGAAACAGACTGGCCTGATAAAATTAACTGTATCATACTTCTTTCAGCCGAAAAGATCAACCTTTCAAGTTTCTGAGGAAAATTTCGCCAATTCGCATCCTATCGCAAAATGTGATTACGAATGAAATATGTAATATGCAAGTTTTCAGTCCTCCGCTTCATCAAGGCTGTCCAAGGGGCTTGTTATTCTCAAAGCCCCTCTTCGGGCGACGTGGGTGTAACGCTCGGTGGTGCGGATTGAGCTGTGCCCAAGGAGTTCCTGGATGTAGCGTATGTCCGTGCCGCTTTCTAGTAGGTGCGTGGCAAATGCGTGTCGAAGGCTGTGGATGGATGCGCCTTTGTTTATGCCTGCGCAGTGCAACGCATCCGCGCAGATATGCTGGGCGCTGCGTACCGAAAGGTGGCTGCTTTTCTTTGCGCCAGGAAATATCCATGTCTCGATGTTGAATGATGCGTAATAGTCCTTGATGAGATGGCAAACGCTGTCTGAAAGCAGGGTGTAGCGTTCCTTTCTCCCTTTTCCAGACACGATTCTAATACTCCTGCGGGAAAGATCGATATGTTCCTTTTTCAAGCATACCGCTTCGCTAACTCTGAGGCCAGCGGAGTAGACTAGCATAAGGAGCATCTTGTGCTTGGGATTGGTCTTGGCGTCTAACATATTTTTGACTTCGGTTTTGGAAAGCACGATGGGGACTTTTTTGTCCTGCTTGGGACGACGCTGTTCAGAGGCTACGGTCTGTTTCATGACCGCTCCGTAGAAAAATCGAAAACTGCTAATGGCGAGGTTCATTGACGATGCGGACAGCTCTTTATCTCTCTCCAGATGCGCAAGGTATCTTTGCATATCGTCCAGCGTTATGTCCTCGGGTGGTTTACTGGAGAAACGGCACAGAGCCTTATTATAGTTTGCGTATGCGCTGCGCATATTCGGACTGTACTTACGGGCGCGTAGTTCCGTTTCCAGTTTTTCCATCCAGTGCGGGGGGAAATGCTCGACTGCATCGGCAGGTTCGTAAGGTGGGATCGCTGGGAAGCTGCCGCCAAAAGGAGATGTCTCCTTAGCGGTATAACTTCCCTGGGCAGATGAAAGGAAATTCCGCACGCTGGCGGAACCTGTGGCCTCGTTGACCAGAACATGCACGCGTTTCCCCAGAGCCTTTTTTATGTCAGGGCGGCCTGCTTTCGTGTTCTCAATATAAAACGTATGAGAAGACGAGTCGAAGCGTGTATGCGGACACTTGGAGATGGCCCCGAAAAGCTCCTTGTCGTATCCAGACATGGGCAATGAAAACGTTCCTTTTTTGTAAAACAGGTATGCTACATCCATATCTCTTCCCCCTACTCCCACTCAATCGTCGCAGGCGGCTTGCTGGAAATATCGTACGTTACGCGTCCGACCTGCGGCACCGAGTTGGTGATGCGCGTCGAGATCTCCAGCAGGTCGCGGGTCTCGAACGGGTACACGTCTGCGCTCATGCCATCGGTGCTGGTGATGGCGCGCAGGGCGAGCACTTGGCCGTAGCTGCGGATGTCGCCGACCACGCCCACCGATTGCACGGGCAGCAGCACGGCGAAGGCCTGCCAGATGTCGTCGTACAGGCTGACTCTGGCGGGGGTTTTGCGCTGTTTAAGTTCATTGATAAAAACCGCGTCCGCCTCGCGCAGTATGTCGCAGCGTTCCTTGGTGACCTCGCCGATTATGCGCACGGCAAGGCCAGGCCCCGGAAACGGGTGTCGGCGGACGACCTCCTCGTCCACGCCCAGCATTCTGCCCAGCGCGCGAACCTCGTCCTTGTACAGCTTGTCCAGCGGCTCGATGATTCTGCCGGCCTTGCGCTTCGCCTCGACCAGGGGGCTGCCGACGTTGTGATGGCTTTTGATAAGGTGCGCCTTTTTGCCGACACCCTTACCGCTTTCGATCAGGTCGGTGTACAGGGTTCCCTGCGCAAGGAAGCAGTCCTCCGGAAGCCCGAGCCGCGCGACCTCCCTTTCCTGAATCGTGATAAAAAGATCGCCAATCGCTCGACGTTTCGCCTCGGGATCCGTCACGCCCTTTAGTGCGGAAAGAAACTCGTCCTCGCAGTGGACTATGTGCAGGTGTTTCGCGCCTAGTTTTTCTAGGCTCGCCCTGACGATCTCGGTCTCGTTTTTGCGCATCAGCCCGGTGTCCATGTACATGAGGTGAATCTGCTCGCCGGACAGGGTTTTCAAAAGCAGCGCACCGGCGACGGTGGAATCGACGCCGCCGGAAATGAGCAGCAGCACCGGATCCGCACCCACGCGGGAGTTCAGTGCGGCGCGCATCTCATCGACGTAGTGCTGCATCGTCCAGCCCTTCTCGCAAGCGCACGCACCGAAGACGAACGCGCCGAGCATGTCATCGCCGCCCTCGCAGTGCGTTACCTCCGGATGGAACTGAAGGCCGAACCAAGGCTTGGACTTGTGCGCAACCACCGCAGGAAAGCCGGACTCGCTGGTTCCGTACTGCACGAACCCCGGGGCGAGACCTGTGATCGTGTCGCCGTGGCTCATCCATGCGGTGAACGAAGGTGCGCAGAAACCCTCGAGAAACCGCACCGCACCTCCCCCCAGCCCCGCGCTCCCAGACCGCGGATCCGGGCGTTCCATCCTCACCCCGATTCTTCCATATTCATGCTTGGGCAGGGGCTTGACCTCGCCACCCAAGTCTGCGGTCATGCGGTGCAGGCCGTAGCAGATGCCCAGCAGGGGAAGGCCGCGGTCGTAGATCACCTTGTCCGGGGAGACCCCGGCGCCGTTCACCGACTCCGGGGAGCCGGACAGGATAATCCCTTTCACGTCCAGGCCGGGAATTACGGCGGGAAGAGGGGAATCCCCAGGAATGATCTCGGTATACACGCCCATGTCGCGTATCCGCCGCCCGATAAGCTGGGTCGTCTGGCTGCCAAAGTCAAGGATTAAAATTGTGTCCATATGCAGGTATGATACACGGAAATGCGGAAATATTCCACAATCTGGCTGTGGGTTTAGGAACCGCTTGAGACTCGATTTACCTTCTAATCTAACTTGTCTAGTTGCCATAGAAATCGCATCCATAAACGTTGTCCGGCGATACACCAAAACATGGAAAGGTGTTATACTTATAATAGTGGGTTTGAAAGCCAAACCAGATGAGGTGAGGATCCCAGATATCGAAATACGAAAGCGAGGAGCATCTATATGAAGAACATAGGCAGGATATTGTTTTTTTGCACCATTTTTTCCTTCGCAATGGCTATAGGCCATGCCCAGGTTGATCGGCAGGAGTTGGAAAGGCACCAGGCTCCAGTAAATTTTGTCAATTTTGAAGGGCCGGTCATACGGAACGAGACCAGGGAACAGATCCGCCAGATTGGCGTGAGTTTGGGGCAGGCCATTGCCGCAGGCCAGACGCAAGCGGGGACTTTGGGTTGGTACTTCGTCATTAGTTCCGTTTCCCCGCCAGACGGGGACAGGCTCAATGCGGACATTTTCGGGATAGGTGCGGGCGCCGCCGTTGACCATATCCGCAACCTCCGCGTTATCATTCAGGGCTACCTACAGGCGGCATACAACTATTCGGAGGCGGATGCCGCACTTCTGTCGCAATTTGTTACCATATATAACGCCGTGAACCGGGCGGATTGGGATTTCATTTCCGGACGTTACAAGGCCCCGGTTCTGGGCCATCTTACCCCTCAAAACGTTGGGCTTTCCGTCCGTTTTGATGAATGGGCTGGCCAAACCCGTATGCTGATACCCCTTACTGGCATGGGCGACCTAAGCGCGGTTGATACCGCGGCGATTTCGGACATGCGCGTTATAGACGAGCTTCGCAGGGAAGACGACATGGGTATTGAACTGCGGATGGATCTCGTGGATCTGATGGAACGTGAAGCGGCGGAGGCGGAGGCTAGGGCCGCCGCGCTTCGTGAGGCCGCCGCACTTCAGGAACAGGCACTTGCCGCAGAGAGGGCGCAGTTGGAGGCGGAGCAACAAAGGATTGCCCAAGAGCAACAGCAGCTTGCCCAGGCTCAGGCCGCTGGCGAGGTAACCCCAGCGCAGGCGGCACAAGCCCAAGCCGCACTTGCCCAGGCAGAAGCTGCGGCGGCGGTTCAGGCCGAGGCACTTGCCGCACAGGAAGCCGCACTGGCCGCGCAACAGGCCGAGGCAGCAAGGCAGGAGCAGTTTGCCGAGCAAAGGTTCGACGATGCGCAGGAGCACAGGGAGGCCATCGCCCAGGATCAACAGCAGATTATCATCGCCCAGGCGGGACTTCCGCCGCAGTTGCCGGCTCTGCTTCAGCAGGGCTTTCTGACGGTGGTTATTGAACGGCCAGGATCCACGATGGGAAGGCTGGTAAGCATTGACCCCACCACCAGGCAGCAGCGCAATTCGCCGCTGACGACCGTGCAGGTAAGGACCCTCACTTTCATTGACGGCAGGTTGCTTGCCATTGCCGGGGAGCGCGTGGGCCAAGGTGCGGTGCGTTTGGTCGAGATAGATACCCGTAGTCTGGAAATGGTTTCGCAAGGAACCGAGGATATTCATCCCGGGAGCCTTATCTGGCAGAACGGTGCGTACCTGTACGCCATTACCGCGGATCACGCCAACGGTGGTGCGCTGAACCTTGGCCGTTTTGACAGGAACCTTGTGTTGCAGGCAAGATCCGAGGCCGTGCTTCACCCCAACGCCTCGATAAGCATACAGCAGGGCAGTCTTATGACCCAACGGGCGGACGGCACTGCGGCGGTTCTTCACCCGATGAGTTTGGCGGAAAATTAGGCTTAGAGAGAGGGCTGGCTTGGGAATTGGTTTCCAGTACGAACCCACATAAAAAGCGGCCAACGGGAATCGTGCTGATTGACAGGAACACCAAACCTGACAGGTTGCGTGACGTGCTTCGCTGAAGCGCAGTGCGATGTTTGGGGCGTTTTTCGAAAGCCAGGTTTTTTCGGAAATATAGAAAAGCTGGATTATCGCTAGGAAAGAACCTCCCATTTTTTATTACCGAGACAAGAGCAAGTGCGAGAGAGATCTGTTATTATATGGGAAATGGCAAGCTATGCCCCATAGAGATAAAGAAAGTCGCATCGCCAGGCAAGGACGCAGTGAAACACTTTAAGGTTTTACAACCAGTGTCGGAACCAGAATGCTTTGGCACACTGGAACAACACAAACTTGAGATCGGCCATAGTGCAGTGATTTGTATGGTTGGTGTAGGAATATTTTTTACCTTGCCCATGTTCATCTTTTCCGTTCTTTCCTTGTCATTTATATTTAGGCATTTATTTCCTTCAAGGTCATTTTGTCAGTTCCTTTTTTACCTATTGTTGCTGCAAAAATTTGACCGCATTCATTGCCTTGCTCTTCCAACAACCTCAACTTGTTTTTTCATTTTGCTTACCAGAAATAAAATCAATTGTAATATCACAGTAAGGCTGGCACTATAGCACCTTATATTTTCCTATGCGATATATACAATCCAACTAATGCGTACAGAAAAAGCGCAATACTAATTATTTGAGATGTAGACAGGAATATCCATATCCCTCTATGTTCATCTCCCCGTAAAAACTCAATAAAAAATCTCCCTGTTGGGTAAATCAATAAATACATGTACACGAGCCTATTTTTGAATTTATTGTTTTGCAAATAATAGTTGAGCAAGAAAAACAAGCTTATATTAAACAAAGCTTCTAATAGTTGTACTGGAAAACGATTCATTTCATTGGCTTCTTCAACAAGTGAGCGTTGAAACGTAAAACCAAAGGAAGATTCAATACCAAAACAACAGCCGCCTAAAAAACAACCTATCCTTCCCCAAAAGTGGAATAGGGGTATACTCACAGCAATTATGTCAATGTAATTTGAATATGCGCAGTTTTTCCTGACACATATAAAACACATAATTAAACCACCAATAAGCCCTCCATAAAATATAGTGCCACCAAATACAGAAATAAAAACAGGGATAAAACCAATTTCATTGATATTCACAATATTTGCCAGAATTATATTTTTATTGTTTGCAATGTTCACAAGCGCGAACAGAAAAACTCCACCGATGATAACACCTATAGACATATACAGTGCAAGCATTATTATGTCGGCATTTCTGGTCCTGCGTTTTTGGGCCATGATGGAGGCATAGATTACGCTGGAAAAAATGCCACACAATATCATGATGGCAAACGTTCCGATGTTTCGTCCTAATATTTCTATGTGAGGAAACATGTTAAATTATGTGTCCTTGAAATTCTAGCGGACAACTGCTTTGTTCTCCGCCAGAATCATTTTAGGACTTATAACCTTGCACCAGCGGCAGCAAGGCCACCCACGCAAACCACAAGGCAGAGCAAGCCCGACAGTGCGATGACAAGCCCTATGATACTCAGAACTAACCCTGCAGTTGCAGCGCCAGTTGGCTGACCTTCTTTTTTGGCCTTAGACCTTCCGACGGCACTCAAGACAATACCTATCAGAGCAAAAAGCCAAGCGAAAAAACTGAGCCCTGGAATCCAGCCTCCAATTGCGCCAAGAATCCCCAAAACCAAACCTGCGATACCCATAAGTGTACCTCCAAAAAAATTTTTTGTTTCCCATACGGAAAACACTTTGCACTTTTTTCTGCGGAAACTCGTTTGCCAGTTTTATCGTTATTTCATGGCAACACAGTTAGGTACGGAGCCTCATGGCGTTTTTGGATGGCTATCAACATTTAGGTGTTTTCTGAGGTATTTCCCTTTTGTAAAACAAGCTCCTCTCTATCGAAAAAACATATTTTAATTATGCCCTAACAGGCATAATTATTAGAATAATACCCTGTATAGGCATATGAGGTCAAGTATTTTTCTGCCTATTTGGACGAATTTTTATCTTTTTCCATCTAAAATGATGATTGCCATGAATGACAACGCTTCGGTCTTCTGGAACAACGTAAAAAAGGAAATAAAATCGCAAAATACCACACAAGAATGGGTGGCGAAAAATTCGGGCATCAGTTTCAGTACATTTCAAGGATGGATTTTAAAAGACATGTACCCGCGGCTAAACGAGGCAATCCGCATAGCAACCTCGCTAAACACTTCTGTTGAGTATCTCGCCAGCGGTTCAGTTCAGAACAACAACAAGTCCATAGACACTATCTGTCAACACTTGCCTCAAATCCAAGAACACTTGAACCTCATAAAAAAAGCGGTTAAGGAACTTCAGTAAAAATGATATTCCCTCGGTCTGTTATACTCCAGCCCTGCTTTCCCTTATCAACTCCAGTATTTCTCGTGTCGTTATGTCGGCTGTGATATAGGCATAGGCTTTATATTTCCAGACATTGATTTCGTGCAATTCGGGTTTACCCCCGAAAAACAAACTCCGCGATATCGTCTAAGACCGTGGGATCAACCTTTTGGGGCACATTGTACTCCCTTTTGTAATCCTTAAGGTTCCCATAAATCGACTTCATGAACAAGTGGTTTAATTCGGGATACACCTTGAAACCGATGTTTTGCTTTCCAGCACATATTTCCCGATAAAGCGCAAAATCCTTTTCCATCGTAACCTGAAAGTCTTTTCCTCCATGCAAAATCAGCACGGGCTTTTCGGTTGCCTTTAAATAATCTGCAACAGGATGCTCCGCCATTTCTTTGAGATACCATACAAGATTTTGCCCAAACAGCTTTGCGTTTTTTGCCTCCGATTCGGTCATGGTTGGGATTGCTTCAAGCTTTGCCTTAACAGACGCAAATCGTTTTTTGGCAATAAATTGAAGCAGCTTTCCAAGCTGTGGTATCATTTCCTCGTTTTGGCTAATTATTATGTCGATAAGGCTACGAGACGAACCCGCAAGAATAATAATTCCCGCAAAATTGCCGCCTTCCGCATCAATGCGCGGCGCAAGCACTCCGCCAAGGCTGTGCCCCACAATGTATATACGGTTTGGATCGATACTGTCATCATCCCTTAAAAGATTTGCGGCAAGAATAGCGTCTTCTATCGTCTCATCTTTCACCGTAAAGTTACGGGAATCCTTCTCTTTTGCCATTTGCTTGCCATAAACAAACGTGCGCTTGTTATAGCGCAGTACGGCTATTCCCTTGGTCGGCAGGTAATCGGCAATGTCGCGAAACGGCTTGTTTTTAAAGACAGTCTCGTCCATATCATTCGGGCCAGAACCATGCACCAATACCACGGCGGGAACCTTTTGGGAAGGGTTATCCGGAAATGTAAAAATCCCATTTAAGGGGTATTTGCCGCCTTCGCCAATTGTGACTTGCTTCTCTTTCATGTGTCCTCCTCTCAGACTATGCATGTTTACGCAGTACTTCCAGTAAATTTTTCCAGCTTTGCGACCGCTTTCTTAAACCCTGGTGATTCCCGCAGAGAGTCAAAAACAGGGTTATGAAGATATTGCATCATGTCGTTTTTAATAGCCGTGTCGCTCCTCGGCACGACTCCGCCATCCTCTGGCAAAAAGTTATCCAGCTTGTCGAAAAAGTCATCCCCTTGCATCGTAAACGGAAAGAAACCATGCACGCAAGTATCCACGTACTTTGCAACAAGCATTATCGCCTTTTCAGGGATCCCTCCCTTCTGGTACATTTGCGCCCCAAGCAGGTACATCATTGCCATATTGTTGCAGTTCAGGCATTTCATGTTAAACAGATTCGCCAAACTTTCCGCCCGAACGTAGACAGGTTCGGCCGTTTCCAAGTTGTTAAGGTTGCTTTGCAAAATAACCATCAACGACTGAAACATTTCCATCAATTTTTCGTACAAGTCGACTTGCAATATTTCCTGCGCTTTTTTTTCGTCCCCCAACAATTGATGAGCTTGGGCTATGAGCGTTCTTTCCGCCGAAGTATTAAGCGACGATTCTTCGAGCAGCTCCAAAACTTTTCCGCCATCTTTTAACGACAAATGGCACGAGGCTTGTATGTTGACCGCCCCATGGGTCAACTCTCGATCTTTGCTGTTTGCCGAGACTCTTTCACAGAACCGAATCGCTTCCGTTATTACCTGTTCGCTTCGTTTTTGGTCGGCAGCCATCGGAGCGTGGTTAAGATACAGTATCGCCAGTCTGTACAGAAGCAGATAACAGGAATAATATTTTTTTGCGACACCTTCGCATTCCGTTATGACTTCCTCAAAAGGTTTTGTGGTAAAATCCAAAGCCAATCGCTGATAAAGTTTGTCAATGTCATTTTCCCTCATCTGCGGCGAATACCCTACCAAATCATCAATGCTTATGTCAAAATAAGCGGCCAACACGGGAAGAAACGCAATGTCGGGAAAACTATGCCCAGTTTCCCATTTTGACACCGACGCTTTTGTGACACCGATATATGCGGCAAGCTCATCCTGCGTAATACCCTTTTCCCGCCGCTTTTCGGCAATGGTCGCTGATAAGTTTACTCCATTCATTTTCTTGCCTCCGAAATGTTACCTTAACTCTGCATGAAATATAATCAGGCATCAAGCGGTTTATAGTTGACTTTTCCTAGAAAAATCAACCGCGGGGATACTCGGCAGGGTCACTCATAGCCAAAGTTTCGGTTTTCAGGAAACCCCGAAAGTAAGCCAAACCAGCGGAACGAATACCGCCGGTATCAGATTGGCGACCTTGATTTCCCTTACCCCCAGAAAATTCAAGCCAATCCCGGCGACCACAAGACTGCCTACCGCGGACATTTCCCTTATAACGTCCAGCGTAAGGTGCTGGCTGGCCGCCATAGCCGCAAGGGCGATGCCACCCTGATACAACAGCACCGGCACGGCGGAAAAGGCCACCCCTATCCCGAAAGTCGCCCCGAAAATCAGCGAAATGGTGCCGTCCAGAACGGACTTGGTGAAGAGAATCTCGTGGTTCCCGTCAAGGCCACTCTGTATGGAGCCGACAATCGCCATCGCCCCGGAGCAAAACAGGATGCTGGCGGAAACAAACCCCTTCGCAAAACCGCGCTGCTGCCCCATGCCGAACTTCCGCTCTGCCCATTGCCCCAACCGGTTCATCCGCCTGTCGAGATCGACAAGTTCGCCAACGACCGCCCCTATCAGGATGCTCATGACAAGAAGAAGGGTATCCTCGTTCGCCAACGCCCCTCTTATGCCCACAAAAATGACGGCGATGCCTATGGCCTTCTTTATATGTTCCTCGAACCGCGCAGGGATTCCCTTTATGAGAAAACAGCCCACGAGCGAGCAGGCGACAATGACAACGGCGTTCACTATTGGACCGAGCATGGTCGAATTGTAGCACCCAGCATGGATGACATTCAAGCGCAGATATGATATCATTACAGGAATGAAAAGCGTGTACAATGCATCTGTAGCATATGCCTTCAGAAAAATACTTGGCAATGCGTCGCTACGCCCCACGGCAATTCGCTGTATATTCTCGATTTTCCGCAACTTTTTCTTCCGCCAGTTTTGCTTCGCCTTGTTGCCAGGCTGCGTTCCGATAAGCAGGGTGGATCATCCCTTGGACAAGAAGATCCCCTTTACCCCCAAATGGGTAACCGTCTACATCGATTTCGTCCCCTACTGGATACGGATGCTGACTTTCCTGCTGAAAACCTACGGAAGCAGGTCTTTGAACGCCGTGAGGGATTTCCTTTCCTCGATGAACAAGCTGTATGTGTTCGCCGCCGAGGTGTACCGCAAAAACCTTTCCACCACGGACAGGCCCTTTTACGTTGCCCGTCCAAAGTTCTTTCTGATCCATTTTTCGGATCCGCACCTGATGTGCATCCCCAGCTTGCATGTAATGGTCGTCATTCACACCTACACAAAATTCGCCGCGATACTCCGCTCGCTTGGCGAGGCCGAAACCCACGCCGCACGAATCGAGGAGATGAGGCAGGGCGCGCTTGCGATCTGTCAAGCGATTCTGTTCGTCAAACAGCACAGCGTTAACTGCATCGGCGCATCCATCTACGCCATGACCCGCTTCGACCCCGAAGTGTTCCCCCACGAGGAAGCCGAGGCTTTTTGCTCGCGGCTTATCGACGGCATTCCTTTCACATATTTCCCGTGGATAGGTTGCCTTCGCATCCCTCACGACTACCATGGCTGCATGACAGCAGGCTGCAGAACCTGCTCCCTCGCCGTGCCCAGAACAAAACTTCCCAAGGCGGACATCGCCGAAATCAAGGCCCACATCACCGATTCTTACCGGCGTTTTCGGGAAGAGGGCAAGAATGCGCAGAGTTGGGAAGAGCCGTTGCTGAATTTCTTGCGGGGATTGCCGCAGGTATAGCGCACCTGCGATTGATTGCCCTTTTCGTGCAGAAAAATGGCAACAATGCAGCAACTACAACCAGATACGTCCCATGTCTGCGAGGGCTGCGGACGTGTTGGGCACGCCCAGGCTGACCATGGTCGTCGGCTACCCAGCCTGAGCTTGACGGTCTTGACGGGAGGCGTTCGGCGATGGGGTGCGGTAGTCGGTGTTTATGTACGTTGAGACTTATTACAACCGCATTCGCACACCAGGGCAATACACTTGCGTTTTCAGTCGCAAAATCCAAAGACACATGTCAAACTTCAACATATCGGGTGCTACTGATCATCTATTGGCATTACAATTATAGCGTTTATTTTTGAAATTTTATGCAAAATCCCTCTGAGCTTGTGGTCACGCCGCAAGCAAATAGATTTAGCGACATAATTTACTGCGGAGAGATAGGGAAGTGCTTTTACCCTGATTCGCACACATTTGGCTATTGACTTTGTCGTATTGGATGCGTTTCAATTGGGTAAGGTTGCTTAACAATGTTTACCTAATCAGGCAAAGACCAATGAGGATACGGCAAGAACAGGTAAAACAATGGGTGCTAAATTTGAGATATGCGGGAAAAGGGATTAAAATAGACAGAGCAGAAGTCTTGTGTTGTGTCAAACACAGCTTTTGAATGTAAATTTTGGAGGATGTAAATGCAAATCAGAAAGACCAAAATAGTATGCTCACTTGGACCGGCGTCATCCACGGATGCGGTCGTGCGTGAACTCATCCTTGCGGGTATGAACGTTGCACGCCTCAACTTTTCACACGGATCGCACGATTCGCACCGCGTTTCGATAGAACGCGTAAGGAGGATTGCCGATGAGCTTAAAACCCCGGTCGCTATCCTTCTGGACACCAAGGGGCCTGAAATTCGCACAGGCATGGTGGAAAACGACAGCAAGGTAACGATAAATACTGGGGACAATGTCGCAGTAACCGTGGACGACTGTCTTACCTCGGCGGCGGATGGGCAAAATCCCGCCCGCATTTCAATTTCGTGGAAGGATGCTCCATCAAAAATCCAAGGCGGGCACCGCATCCTTATAGCCGATGGTCTTCTCGATCTTGAGGTGCTGGATGTTGCGGGGGATGTCATAAACTGCCGCGCTGGCAATGCCGCCACGATAGGCAGCAGGAAAAACGTCAACCTAATCGGCGTTCATGCGCAGCTTCCCATAATGAGCGAACAGGACGAAAAGGACATCGCCTTTGGCGTGGAGATGGACGTTGACTACATCGCCGCGAGTTTTTTGAGTTTTCCGCATGAGGTTACCGAAATAAGAAGGTACCTTGAGACGCTCGATTCCCGGATAAAAATAATCGCAAAAATCGAGAACAGCGAGGGGCTTGAGAACATAAAGGAAATTGCGAAACTTGCGGACGGCGTGATGGTCGCCCGCGGGGATCTTGGTGTGCAGCTTCCCACCGAGGAAATTCCGCTTGCGCAGAAGTACATAATCAGCGCATGTCGAAGGGTTGGCAAGCCGGTCATTACCGCAACGCAGATGCTAGAATCGATGATCGTGAATCCCCGCCCCACGCGCGCCGAGCTTACCGACGTGGCCAACGCCATTTTCGATGGAACGGATGCGGTAATGCTGTCGGGCGAAACGGCGAACGGGGCATATCCCGTGGAAGCCGTAAAAATGATGCATAAAATAGCGCTCACCATTGAGCAGTCACCCGAGTTCCGCGCGCATATGAAAATATTTTACAGCGAGTGCTTTTCTTGGGCGCATGATTCCACGGAAAACCTTGGTACCATAATGGCCAAGGGGGGGGTAAGGACGGCGGCGGAAGTAGAGGCCAAGGCCGTAGTTACCCCGACCATTAGTGGCAACACTGCGCGCATAATCAGCGTGTTCCGGCCTAACGAACCCATTTTTGCGATAACGTCCAGCAGACGCGCTGAGCGTATCATGCAGTTGCTGTGGGGAGTTCATCCTTGTCATGCGCCACACGTTGATGAAACGGAAAGCATGATCCAAAATGCGATAAGGGTAACGATGGATTCTGGCGTAGCAAGCATATCGGACAAAGTTGTGCTTGTGGCGGGTTTGCCCCTCGGCAGTCCCAACATGATTAACACCATCCGCGTAATTCTTCTTGGAACGGTGCTTATACGATCCAGCGCCGGGGGATTCGCCAACCCCGATATTACCCACACATGGGGCAAAGTCGTTCGCGCCTCGACCCCGCAGGAGGCGTGCAAGAGAATCACCCCGTACGCAAACGAGATCCTTGTCTGCAAGGAGCTTACCGAGGCGTATGTCAGCACTATCCACATCGTGAGGGGGGTTGTTTGCGAAGGCATTTCCGAACTTAGCGAGGAAAGACTGAGCAACATCAATCCAAACCTTGTGTGGCTAACCAATGCCAAGGACGCAACCAACAAACTTGAAGCCGGGATAACAATAACCCTGGACGCAACGCAGTTGCTTGTGTACGAAGGGTCAGTCATGGGGAAAAACTAACGCACTGGGTTTTGACGGCTGCTTCCTTGCAACCTTGTCCCGTTGGCATGTGTCTCTTTATGAATAGGGGAAATCAATGGAAGCAGTCAAACGTCTCGATCTTAGAGAGTTGCGCCGCGAAATGGCAAATGCCTTAACACATGGAATCGGAATATTGTTTTGTATCGCAAGTATTCCGATTCTTTCTGCAATAGGTGCGAATACGGGCAATATACCCGGCATTGTCGGGGCGACCATTTATGCGTTCAGTTTTTTGATGCTGTTCACGTTCAGCACTCTTTATCACAGCACGCAGCACAGGTATGCAAAAAAGATACTGCGCACATGCGATCATATCTCGATTTACTTTTTGATAGCCGGCACCTACACGCCGTTTTTGCTCGTGTACATGCTGAACCCATTCGGCATAACCTTGCTTGCGATTCAGTGGTCGCTGGTATTGCTTGGCATAGTGTTCAAGATATTTTTCACGGGGCGATTGGCGATCCTTAGCACGCTAATCTATATCGCAATGGGTTGGCTTTTGTTGGTTGGCGGCAGGAGGTTTTTCATTGCGTTTCCAACCCCGGTGCTTGTTCTGGTCATGGCGGGCGGCGCACTTTACACGTTGGGTTGTATTTTTTATCTTAACAAAAAGATTCCACACAACCATGCCATCTGGCACCTGTTCGTGCTGGGCGCGGCCATTTGCCACTACGTCGCAGTTTTGCTCGCGGTTATCCTGCCAACCGAGTAGGTCAAGTTATGCCGATAACTGCCAGATAATGCCGAACCTGTCGGTCAACATGCCGTAAAGCTCGCTGAAAAAGGTTTTGCCAAGCGGCATTGCCACTTTGCCGCCGTCTGCCAATGCTGCAAAAACCCTTTCGATTTCGTCTTTGTCGGAAGAGCCAAGGGTGATGGCTATGTTTGTTCCTTTGACAAGCCCCGAAATTGTATCACATTTGTTGCCACTTTCCTGCTTTTGACACAGTCTGGGGTGAGCCTGCGCATGGGCCACGGGCGCGCCCTTGAAGACGCACTGCACAAAAACGCGCTTGGGCATCTGGATTGGGTCGGGCAGCCGCCTTGGGATGCGATAATAGCGTACTTGAACACGAAGGTGCGCAGCAAGGTCGAGCACAGTTTCCACATAATGAAGAACCTGTTCGGGTACCGCAAAACGCGGTACCGCGGGCTTGAGAAGAACGAAGCGAGCCTGTACATGCTGTTCGGGCTTGCGAGCATGTATCGCTGGAGCTGGCACATGAAGTCCCTAGGCGCACGTCCTGTTGCCGCGTAACGCGGACGGGGGAGGTCCGCCCCGATGCCCTCTGGCAGGCGGCGCGGGCTTCTGTGGATGCGGTTTTCAGCCGGCGCATCCATCATTTCCCGCCGTTTTGCGTTCCGTTGTCTCGAAACGGAAATGTGTCGGGCTGGTTTCTTGATAAATCCGAATTAATCAGCGCTTCCCTAGGAACGGCCCGCCGTGGAAGGAGCAAGCGTGGTTATCGAACAAAACTACTCATAGCAGTAGTATATACAGCCTTGAGGGTTATGTAGATTCTGGTTGCTCGGTATGGTTTTACCGCCCTGCGGCAACTGCAAGAAAAATCTGGGATTTTCGCCTTGAATGGTTGACAAGATCCCGGAAAAAGGCTATATTGGGGATACGCTCGAAGAGAGCGTACATTCCCCTGTAGCTCAGCTGGCAGAGCAAGTGGCTGTTAACCACTGGGTCTGGTGTTCGAATCACCACGGGGGAGCTATTTGGCCTTTAAGGCACCAGAAGCTAATTCCTTGTGTGGCAAGGAATTACGACGCAGGTGCGGGGTCTCGTAAGTTGGATAAACCCACCTGTATAGGGGCTTTGCCAAAGGTGGTACCAGAGTCTGTTACTAGAAAACAGATGAAGGGGTACCACTATGTCCAGACCAAGAAATTGTGACCATTATCGCCTTTTCAAACGGAAGATAGGTGGGCGAGAGCTTTTCTATTGCCGTGTTCTAGACGAGGAAGGCACCGTAATCGCCACCCGCTCAACGGGGACTGACGACGAGCGCAAGGCGGTAAAGAAAGCCCTTGAAATCGTATAAAGCACTCCAAAGTCGCCATCCAAGCAAGATCCGTTGCTTGTGGACTTTTTGCTGGCGTTCTGGCAACGGGACAGCGAATACGACAGGTCGAAAAAGCTAGACGGGCGAACCCTGTCCAATGCCTATCTTAGCAAAACCAGATTCTACATAGAATCCCTCGTCAAAACGCATGAACCGCTTAAAAATGTTCGGCTTTCCCAGGTAACGCCACGCATCCTCGACAAATGGCGGACGGCCGTCGGCTACTCGGACGCAAGCCGTAAGGGCATAAACCACGCCATAAACGGAATACGTGCCTGCCTTCGCTGGGCTTTCGTCAAAGGCTATATCGCCAGCGATCCCACAGCCTCGTTCAAGTACATAGCTTACAAGCCAGAGGAGAAGGGGGCATTGAGCCTGTCGGAAATGGGGAAAGTCGAAGCCCTTGAATGGCAGGACATTCGGCAGAAAGCCTCCATCGTTCTCGGCTTTTCCTGCGGTCTGCGTAGGGGCGAAATCAGAGCCCTGCGCTGGAGGCACGTTGATCTGGACGGGCATATACTTACCATTTCCGAGAACTTCACCGATGACGATGGCATGAAGGAACCCAAAGCAGGCTCGTCCCGCCTTGTCCCTATCTTTGGCGCGGTCTTGGAAATCCTGAAGGAACTAAAACGGACGAACCCCTACGGAGGGGAAGGTGTGGATTTTGTCCTTCCCAACATTGAGAGGGACAAGCCTCTTGCCTCTATCACCATCAAAAGGGGCTTCGAGAGGATTATGGATGCCATTGGAATAGGCAAGGATGCCAGAGCCAAGCGGAAGCTTTCATTCCACTCGATGCGCCACTCCTTCGTCACAAGGGCAAGGGAAGCTGGATTGTCAGATTTTGTTGTGTCCGCACTTTCCGGGCATAAAACCGCCAGCATGGTCAACCACTATTCGCACCAAACCTTGACGGCAGTGGAGACCGCGAGGGGATCGTTGGAAACGGCGTTTAGGCAAAAAAATTGATTTTTCCAGAGAGGGGGTAGTTACTTGCAATTAGCCAATGGAGCCATATTGTATGATAGCAATATGAAATCGCCAATTTAGGCGTGAAAATCCTGTGTTTTAGGAGGAAGCATGAAATTGCTGACGTATAAAAATTTGAGTGAGGAGCTTTCACTTTCAGTTCGCTACCT
>Ga0209755_10003794_pt1 | contig 18507 bp, 20 predicted proteins | sample TergutCo191P1_FD_187301 | JGI IMG/M metagenome (GOLD analysis project Ga0209755, IMG submission 187301) | Cornitermes sp. P1 segment gut microbial communities from Petit-Saut dam, French Guiana - Co191P1 (SPAdes) (version 2) | ecosystem: Host-associated > Arthropoda: Insects > Digestive system...
TTTTGCTGAATATATGGCTTTATGCTGCTTTCATTTATATTTTCATTACAAAAGCACAGCGCATAAAATTAATTCCGGTTTCATTTGCGCTAATTGCTCTGTTGTTTTCAATAGGTCCTTGGAGCATATCAAATGTTACAAAGCAAGTTCTGCTTGCGGAAATTCCGCAGTTAACCGATACAAAAAAAATCAACGACAAGGTGAGATATTTGCGCAGTGCTTATGGTGATGATACTGTTGCCGGTTTAGATGTTCCCAAAGATACATATTCTTTCTCAGAGTCTAAAAGGGACAAGGGTGAGTTTTTTTCTGAAAGCAAGCAACGGGACAATGAAATTAGGAATATAGACAGCTTTAATACTTTTGTTGAATTCAAGTATTTTTCTCCTATAGAGTATTCTTATAAAGCCAATGAATCTACAAAAGACGTCGAATATTCTTTTGAAAAAAATCTTTTGACAATAAAAATCCCCAAGCATGGCAAAAGTTTTTCCGTTTCATTGACGGAGTTAAAAGACAAAATGTTTATTCGAGGCAATGATTTTATGATTTTAGGTGGTGATTTTGTCGGGCTATACTACAAAAAAGAAGACAGCGTTTCTGTGCACTTGTTTTTCGGGCATTTGCTTTATAACAGGTAATTGCAAATGATAATCGCCGTAGGTTTAAAAGTAAATTCCGAATCAAAACCTTTCGAAAAATCTATATTTACCCTATGAAAAGGTTTTTCTCCATGAGTCAAATAACCGAAAAAGCAGAAATATCGGTTAAGCGATTCCCTATAAGCATTCTGCTTACAGTGAGTTTTGCCGTATTTCTTTTGGCGAAATTCATACCTTCCGGGTACGAGCAAGCATATTATTTCCTTCCAGTTGGCACACTAATCAGCACGGTTGCAATACTGTGGCTTGAGGATTTCGTCGGTTATATAAAGCAGCATCTTATAACTGCCGGCATAATATTGTTATGGGCTGCGTATTGTTTTTTCTTGATGCCAGCCATTTTTTCATTCTACGTCATAATAGAGCTTCCGGTTATTGCAATGGTTGCATTTTTAGCATTATTTTTCATTTCTTTTTTGAAAAAAGATAAAGACAATGCCTTTTGGAATTTCACTATTAATATATGCAATGAATTAGGTTTGGCTATCCTTTTCAGTTTTGTTCTTTTTGGCGGGCTTATCATAGCTATATTTGCAATTACGGTGTTGTTTGATATAAATATTGGAATAGATTATTATTATTATCTGTTAGTGATCTGTTTTGCCTTATTCGCCCCACTCTACTTCTTGGCAAATATCCCGGACAAAGTCACAAAACATTGCGAAGAAGTTAACTTGACAAAAGGCTTGAAAATATTTGCATTGTATATTCTAACGCCAATAGCCTCAGTTTATACGGTTATTTTATACATATATCTGTTCAAAATTATTTATGAATGGGAATTGCCTAAAGGCTTGGTTTCATATTTGGTATCTGCGCTTGCTTGCACAGGGCTTGTTGTTATAACACTGCTTTACCCGGCTCGCTTCAAATTTCTCCGCTATTTTGGTTTGATAATGCTGCCGCTCTTGGCTTTAATGTCAGTCGGAATTGTACGCCGCTTAAGCGATTATGGCTTCACAATTTGCCGTTGCTATGTTCTTTTGCTGAATATTTGGCTTTATGCTGCTTTCATTTATATTTTTATTACAAAAGCAGAGCGCATAAAATTAATTCCGGTTTCATTCGCATTAATTGCTCTGTTATCTTCTGTTGGGCCGTGGAGCATCGCAAATTTTTTCTAGATACGGATTATTTTTACTATATTGCTTTTATGATTCGTTTCCCAATTTTCCTCGCTTTATTCCTCCTTGTGCAAGTAGTTTTCGCAAACGAACTCGCAACTCCAGGCGCTCTCTGGGCCTCATTCCAAGCCAATCCGGATGCATTCAGGAAAAAGCATAGCGGCACGAAAATAAATATTTCCGGAGTTGTTGCCGATACTCATGTTAGCATATATCTCACGCCCGTGGTATCTCTGGTCGATAAAGTTGGCGAAGAACCCAAAGTTATCTGCGTGCTTCCAAACAGGTCGGATGCCTCCAAACTCTCAAACTACAAAAAAGGCGAGCGTGTGAAAATGACTGGGAATTTTTACGCCGCACGAGAAGAAAAAATTGTTATAAAACAGTGCCAAGCCGAAGGGAAATGATCCTCCTTACAGACCAATCTTTTGAAGCCTTTTTAAGCGCAGTTTTTGAAACATTCAGGTTAAAACTCCCTGTGAGCAGAATAGTTGCGGAAAACTTCTACACTCCATGCATGTTTGAAGACACACATACAATCACAACAAACCCGGAAAACGCCGCACGTGTATGGAAAGGCATTCAAAAAAACGCAGGCAACAACATTGCCTTTATGGTGCAGGCGGCTTATCTTTCCGAACTTCCGGAAATGGAAACATCTTTGTGGGAATATGTAAAAGAAATTTTCACAAACCCGGAAAATGCGCAAAACACCCTTGAATCTCACGCTCACAGGGTTTTTCAAACTGCAAACAAAGTAAAAGCGGAATCGCATAACATAAAAGGCTTTGTTCGCTTTCAAAAAGCGGAAAACGATTTGATGGTTGCGCTTATTGAGCCAAGCTACAATGTTGTGCATTTGCTTGCGGAACATTTCGCAAACAGGTTTCCGAATATGCAATGGATGATTGTTGATGCAAAAAGAGAAATAGGCATTCATTACGATGGTAGAGATGTTTACGAAATCAGCGGAAACGCAGCGGATATTCCACAAATAAATGATGAATTCACGGCACTTTGGAAGGGTTATTATAAATCTGCTACCATAAAGGAGAGGAAAAACCCTAGGCTTCAGCGCAGGTGCCTGCCGGTGAAGTATTGGAAGCATTTAACGGAGATGGGATAAAATTCTATATTAATACTGAACATTTGTGCAGGTAAAATATGGAAATTTCGCAAAAATTGGAAATTCTGGCCGGAGCGGCCAAGTATGACGTGTCTTGTTCCTCCAGTGGAGGGTCTAGAGCTACGCAAAAAGGCGGTTTTGGAAACTCCTGCCCGGCCGGAGTGTGCCACTCATTCACAGAAGACGGGCGGTGCATTTCTCTGCTCAAAATTTTGCTCACAAATGTGTGCATTTACGACTGCGCATATTGTGCAAACCGCAGAAGCAACGACACGCCTCGAGCCACGTTCAAAGTTGAAGAAGTTGCTCGCTTAACTGTTGAATTTTACAAAAGAAACTATATAGAAGGCCTGTTTTTGAGTTCCGGCGTTATTAAAAACCCGGACTACACAATGGAAGCTCTTGTAAGAGTTGCAAAAAGTTTGCGCGAGGAACACAAATTCGGCGGCTACATTCATTTGAAGGCTATACCCGGCGCAAGCTCGGATTTAATCGCTTTGGCAGGCTATTACGCAGACAGAATGAGCGTGAATATTGAAATTCCGTCTGAGTCTTCCTTGAAAATGCTTGCTCCCGAAAAAGATTTTGAATCGGTGTATTCGCCTATGAATCGTTTGCGAGTGAAAATCCTGGAGCATAAGGGAAATTTGAAGAAACGGGGCTTGAAAAAATTTGTGCCGGCAGGGCAGAGCACGCAAATGATTGTGGGAGCAAGCCCGGAAAATGACTTGCATATAATAAGCCTTGCGGCAAATCTTTACAAAGAGCAGGAATTAAAGAGGGTTTATTATTCGGGGTATATTCCCGTAAACACAGATAACAGGCTGCCGGTTATTTCTCAACCTCCTCTGAAAAGGGAAAACCGCCTTTACCAGGCAGACTGGCTAATGCGCTTTTACGGCTTTGGCTACGATGAGATTTTGGATAAAAACAACCCCTGGCTGGACCCTGAATTTGACCCGAAAATGGCGTGGGCTTTGAGGCATCCGGAGTTTTTCCCCATTGATTTGGACTCTGCAAGTTACGAAGAAATTCTGCGTGTTCCTGGTGTAGGCGTTAGGAGCGCAAAATTCATTGTGCATAGCAGGCGATTTGGAAACATTCGCTTGGAGCATTTGAAAAAAATGGGAGTTGCGCTTAAAAGAGCAAAATATTTTTTGGTGAACCCGGACATTCCGAGGGAATGGCAAAATCTATACCCTGAGCAAATAAAAAAGCAATTCTTGCCGGCACCTAAAAAAACAGCATTGCCGGGATTGTTTTAGAATGTTTAACCTATGAAAAGGTTATTTTTTCTACATTAATAGCAAATGCAAAAAATAACACTACTTTTTATCATTGTTCTTATTTCTCTTTCTTATGCCCAAAAAGCAAAAAAAGAAGTTGAAATTCCCATAAACATCGGAATCGGTCCTGCATTATTTTGGATTCCCGGAGTGGTTGATAGAGAGCTACATACCGGAGCTCAACTTAAATTTTACGGAGTTCTTACCCCAAAGCTATTGCAGGAAAATCAGAATAAAATACCGAAACAATATAAAAAGTATGTAAATTTAGAAGAAGAGATGCATGTATCTCCCATTTGGACGATATTGATTCCAGAATATTTAGTCATAAGCCCTAGTGAAGAAAATTCTATTTATGGTGCATTTTGGCCTATTATTGGCACATCAATGAGTTTTGTTAAAACCGAACGAATAAAATTAAAAGCATTGTTCATACCTGCAATATCTTATCTTTATGCCTTTGAAGATGATGAGCCGGATTCGCAGCATATTGTGGGAGCCGGATTGCTTTTAAAACTTGAAAATACGATAAAGTTCAGCGACAGTTTTCTTATTACGCTCACTTATGGACATGATCTAGCCATAATACTTAATGAGCAATTGTTACATTCAATTACTAAGGATCATTTTTTTCAAGCAGGAGTTTTATCCCTGCTTCTTAATTTTAGATTCAATATGACGCAGAATATTTGACCTCATAATTCCCTTCTTAAAACCAAACCGAAGGGAAATAAATTACTATATTAATAGCTATGGATAAACATCTGCAACCTTTGAAAACCGCTTATAACTTGACTATGGATTTTTTGGAAACAGAAATCCAGAAAAAGAAACCTAGCCCTATAGGCTCGGTTCCTTGGAAGAATTTGAAAAATGAGCTGAGTTTTTTAGACAAGAAAAAATCCGACAGGGTTGTCAGCTGGCTAATAGAGAACTGGCCGCCTGAACGCAACAGCTCAATGCCATACTTAAATGAAAGCGAGAGAAACGCTTTCGATTCCGAAGCTTACAGGCTTTTGCTGCGCTCCTACAGAACGAGAATGGTGCCGGAAAAATTTATAGAAGAAATAATAGTTAGAGGCTCCGATAACGATGGCATGCATTTCTCAAATGATTTTCTGCAAAATTGCTTGGCAAAATTTTGGGAAGATTCCATGCAGGAAGTTCAACAAGCTTGGATAAACTAATGCTTTCGCTAGAATTAGAGAATGCTCTAAATAAATACAAAAAAAAGGTATTCATATACGAATGGGAATACTTTACAAAGAGAATTCACGATGAATTAATGATATCCGTGCTTGAAAAATATCAGTTTCTTTATGTTGAAATAAATTTCGAAATTATCCAAAAAGAATTGCCGAAGAAACCCGACCAGCTCAAATTTTGGCATGTTTTTTTTGAGCAGATAAGCCAAAAACGCTATAGCGATTTGTGCGGTTTTTTAGAAAACAATAAGGGCGTTGCTCTTATATTCACTCATTCCAATACTGCAAACAACAATGTGGCTTGGTTCCGTTTTTGCGAAAATATTTTGAATAGAACCGGTTTTGATATGCAAAAATGGGATGAAATAAGCCTTGCAGAGTATCCGCCAAAAGAATTTTTAACTTCCTCTGCAAATAATTAAAAAATGAAAATCCTGCTGATAACTTCAGTTTATCCTCGCTTTGACGAAGATCAGGAAGTCCCGTGGCTTCGCACCTCTGTTTCTCATTTAAAGCAGGCCGGTTGCGAAATTATAGTTGTTGCTCCTTCGCATAAGGCTTGCAAAGCAAAAAGCATAGACGGGGTAGAAGTCCGCAGATTCAGGTATGCGCCGGCAAAATGGGAAATTCTAACCCACGATGAAGGCGCTCCTTCTAAAATGGCAAAGAACCCATTGCTACAACTTTTAGCCATTCCTTACATAATTTCCGGTTCGCTTTTAACGCTAAAAACTTGCCTTAAATTCAAGCCGCAAATAATCCACGCCCACTGGCCTTTCCCTCACGGCTTTATGGCCTTCTTTGCAAAACTGTTTTGCAAGGCCCCAATAGTGTTGAATTTCCATGGCGCAGAGCTGCTCTTAATGCGCAAAAAGAAATGGATTAAACCTTTTTTGAAATTTTTCATAAAGCATGCAAACATGGTTTTTGCAAACAGCAGTTTCACTGCAAAAAAAATAACCGAAATTTATCAACGCAAAATTGAAATTTCCCCTTATGGTACAACATTTGAAAATTCTGAGCAGCAACGACTAACTGCCTTAACGCTGCCTGTATTTCGCATTTTATTCGTTGGTCGCCATATAGAACGCAAGGGCATTGAATATCTAATAAAAGCAGCCGCATTATTAGACCGCAAAAAATTCCAAGTCCGCATAGCCGGCACAGGAGACTTAACGGAGAAATTAATGAGAGAATCTCCGAAAGAAATCGTTTTTTTAGGCAAATTATCAAAAGAAACCCTTGAAGAAGAATACAAGTTCGCACACTGTTTTGTTTTACCGGCTATTGTGGATTCCAAAGGCGACACAGAAGGTTTGGGTGTTGTTCTTATAGAGGCCGCCGAATACGGATTGCCCATAATAGCAAGCAATGTAGGCGGCATACCGGATGTAATAATAGACAAGCAAACAGGTTTGCTGGTTCCGGAAAAAAATTCGGAGGCTTTGGCAAATGCAATAAAGAATTTATCGGAGAACGAAGCTTTGCAAAAATCCCTTGTTAAAGGCGCTGCCGAACATATAAAACAAAATTTTTCCTGGGATGCTATTATAGAAAAGCAAATGAACTGCTACATGTTAGCATTAAGCCATTCAAAGAATTCTTCATCTCTTGGGTGAAATTCCATATAGTCATCGAATATTTCCTGCCCGCGATTGCAATCTCTTTCCCTGTTTTTTTCAATGCGAAAAATCACGGAAGGATTTAGCTTTTTATTTTTTTGGTAAAAAGAGCAATCTTCCACATACAGTTCATAAGCTTCTATTACTTTTTCAATATTTTCAAGTTTAATGTAATTGCTTCCAAGTCCGGGAATATCCATTTCCTTTAAAGCGTTGCAGGCATAAGAAACGCAGTCCAGCACCTGTTTTGAGAAAAGCATATTCATATTGCTTGCGCCGCTACGTTTATCCCATTTGTAAACGCTTCTGTAAACTCCGTAAATGTTTTTGCTGTAAACCCAGCCCGGAATTATTTCGTTTAAGCCCGGTGTTTGGCCGCTCTTTATTAAACTGAACGGAAACTTTAAACGTTGCGGTTCGCAAATTGTGCCGGTTGCTATCATTGTAAAAGGAGCTTCGGAAAAGTTCGCAGGGAATTTTATGCTGCATCCAAGTCCAAAAAAAGCTCCAAGACCCGGCATAATTTCCTGGTCCGGCATTCTGCCGGTATGGTTGCTGCCAACGTTTGCTCCGTAGCCAATGTTGCCCCTGCCTTCCGGCCACAAAGCGGAAATGAGCAAACTGTGGTGGTGAATTTGCGTTAAAGGGCCAACAAGCGAATTGCAAACTTCGGCCTCGCTTATATGCGAGTGCGAATCTATAAAAGAGGAGCGCACAATTGCGTTGTCTGTAACCGTGCAGTAGTTTTCGAGCAGAGAGTCTTTGAGCAAGGCTCCGTTTTCCACTTTTGCGAAGTCGCCAATGTGCGAGTTCTCAAGCGAGTTTATGTTGCAAACACGAGCGCCTCTTCCTATAATAGTGCGTTCATTTTCGCTGAATTGGCGTTTCAAAATGCGGTACCCCATTTCCGTGCCTATTTTTATCTGAGACATATCGCTGTCGCAAATTATTGTGCCGGCATTGAACACGAGAGCATCTTCGCATACAACGGAATTGGATAAGAGTTTTACATCTCTTATGCAGGCATCTTCTATAACGCTTTCGTTTATCCAGGAATTGAAAATTCCTGTTTGAAATTGAACCCCTGCATAGGAGAGCAGCTTGCCAGAAAAGCCGTGCAGCTTTATTTTGCCGGAAAATTTTGAATTCAGAATGTTTTTCGTGGTGAAATCTTCTGCAACTCTTATGCCATTCCAATTGTCGCAGGAATTACCTGCGGCTTCCAGTTCTGAAATCTCTTTTTGCATTAAAGGGCGGCGAATCATTGGCTAAAATATAGAAAGACAATTCCGGTTCTGCCACCCCTGGAGGCTCCTAGAAATTATGCGCATTTCCGTTAAAAATTTTTTCTATATTTACAAAGACCTAAGCCGGAGTGGTGAAATTGGTAGACGCGCTGGACTCAAAATCCAGTAGGGGCAACTCTGTGGGGGTTCGATTCCCCCCTCCGGCATTCCAACCAGAGGTATTTATGAAAAAACTGTTGCTCCCTATGATTGCATTGTGCTTCTCAATGGCCTTTGCCCAATTCGACGACGACGACGACGGCGAATGGGCTGACTTTGATTATCGCCATGCAGGCTTAACCCAAATTGAATTCCAGAATGTAAAAGAATCTGGAATGAGTAAGGAAAAGCTTTTGCACCTGCTTGAAATAGGCGTTCGTCCTTCTGTTTATTTACAGGAGCCTTGGACCGATTTAGGCGTGTCTGAAAGCCAGTGGCTCTCCGAGCGTTCCAAAGGAATGGACGATGCCGACATTGACCGCACATATAAAAACCAAGCCGGTAACCAAAGCTTGGCTTATCTATCTTTCTTGCTTCCATCCCTTTATCAATGGAGCATAGACGAAACCGCAAAAGCTATTGCTATCAACCTTGCCCATGCAGCTACAATAGGTTTGACTGTAGTTTTGTACAGCAAAGGAGACACAGATAGTCAATGGATTTACGGATTGCTGGGAGTAGCTGTAGTTCATATTTGGTCCGGCACTGATGCCTTGTTTGCAACTCAGTGGGATAATAACCCCGAAGCTCGCAACTTCTCATGGGGTATTTTGCCTACGGGAAAAAATTCTTTTGCAGCCGGTGCCGCATTCAGGTTTTAAAATCAGTTTTTGATTTTAGACCAGTCTAGCACACCATTCCTAATTATATAAAGATAGCCTGCTTCCAAAATAAGCAGGAATACCATAAGAATAACGAACAAATCCCAGCCGCCATTTAAAAACTCAATGGCGAGTGGGTAAAGAAAAGCTACTTCCAAATCAAATACCAAAAACAGCATTGCCACTACATAGTACTTGACAGGAAACCTTTCCGATGCTGTGCCTATAACTTTGGAAAGGCCGCACTCGTAAGTATCGGTTTTAGTGTTATTTTTGAGTTGAGTTTGCGGTGAAAGCACCCAGTTTGCAAACATCATTCCAAAGGGAACTGCCAAAGCAAGAAGCACAAGCACGAATATGGGAAAAAATACATCAAACGTTTCCATATTATGGAATGTAGAAAAAAATTTCTATCTTATCCCCCGTGCCACTAATTTCGATAATTTTAATTTTTACGTTTTTTCTACCCCTTGCGTTTGCAGGCGATGGTAAGGTCATTATGGGAAGAGACGAGTTTGTTCAAGTTGCTGTTCAAACTGAGCCTCGATTTAAGGAAACCAGAATGGCGCTTTTGGCTAAGGAACAAAAAATAGACCAAATTAAAGCCGGAGTTCTCCTTCCTAAATTTGAATTTTCAATGCTAACCGGGGTAGCTCCAGGGTTAAAAAGTGATTTGAACCATTACGGAGATCCTGTTGATGTTTGGGATTTCAAGAAAATGGGACCTTATTTCGGAATGAATATTCAAGCTGCGCAGCCTTTGAACTATGGCCAGTTGCAACTAGGGTTAAAAGCGGCTCAAGCAGATTGGCTGCAAAAAAAGATGGAAATAGAAGGCAAGGAAAATTCCAAGAAAACCGAATTTTTGAGTTATTATTACGGATATTTGTTAGCTCAGGAAATGGATAAGCTTGCAACTGAAGGTCATAATCAAATGCGCAAGGCTTTGGATAAACTTGAAGAAGCTTTTGACGATGGCGATGAAAATGTTTCTCAAATGGATTTGTTGGAGCTAAAAGCAAGTTTTTTTGATATGGATAAAGCTCTTTTCGATGCCAGATCGGGCCTTAAAAAGGCACAGCTTGCAACCAAGTTTGTGCTAAACCTGCCGGATTCCTTAATGTTTGTGCCTGCGGACAGCTCTCTTGCCGAAATTTCCGATTTTGTGCCGAACTTGGATTCAATTGTGAACTTTTCCAAAGAAAATCACCCGGATATTCGTCGTTTGCATGCAGGTTTGGAAGCAACAAGCATGCAAATGGAACTGGCATCTGCAAAACTAGCTCCAGAATTTTTTGTGCTTGGCGAATTTGAATATGCAAAATCTTGGGCAGGAGACCGTACGAGTTTATCTAAAAATGCTTTTGCGCAAGATCCTGTGAACAGGATTTCCGGAGCATTTGGAGTAGGTGTCAGGTACAGGCTTAATTTTTGGAATCACTGGGAAACCTACAAAAGCGCTCGATTGGAGCACAGAATTTTGCGTCAAACCGAAAGTTACGCAAACCGAGGCATAGAATTGCAAATAGCCGAAAAATACGAAGACTATGAAGTTGCCAAAAACAAATTGGAAAGTGCGCGCAAGGCTCTCCGAGCAACGGAAGGAATGCTCAAAGGAGCTGCTTTGCAATATGATTTAAACCCGGAAAAGACATCCGGCCTGCTTGCAAATACATACAAAAAGAATATGCTTATGAAAAAAGATTACTATTTTGCCGTTTACGATTACAACATAGCTGTTGCGAGGCTTTTTGAACAGGCTGGTTTTTAGCTTTCTGTTGCTAACAGCAGTGATTTCCAGTGCTGATATTCCCATGCCAAGCGGCAATATTGCACAAAGCAAGGGTTTGAATGGTGGAGTTGGCTTTGGCACTTTGAACAGTTCCAAATGCAAAACACTGTTTACCTGGACCGGACACGCAGACTATTCGTATAGTTCTCTTGTATCCAGTGGGGTAAGCATAAAATTTTCGGGGGGAACTTTAGATTCCATAAATAGTGTAGTTAGCCAAAGATATTCCTTAAATGTGATGTTCAATAAAATTCTGCCTGAACATGCCTTGTATATAGGACCTGTATTTTCTTTTGACAACACGGATTTACAAGAGTTAATGGATGATTTTTCCCAAATAGGCAGTAGCCATGCAAGAGAGCAAACGGTATGTAGTGAAGGTTTTTCCGAAATAGGAGCAAGCATTGGCTATAAAAGCGGCATTGGCTTTTTGCTAACGCCTGATTGGGGTTTGTCTTTTGGGCAAAACACGGATTTTATGTTCAGTGGAAGCTATTTGTTCTCTGCCAGCATTTCTGCGGCGTTTAATTTGAGAAATCAATTTGAAAAGCTTATTGAAAATACAAGAAATGTTTGGGTTTCTATAGAATATTTCACATCGTTCACAAAAAAATCTTTTGGCACTCATAGCATTATATTTGGTTTGTCTTTGGGTTTTTAAAAGTTTTTGAAATTTCTACATTATCTTGCATAATGCAAAGTTGTTTATTTTGTAAAATCGCAAACCATGAGATTCCTTCGGAGGTTCTTTACGAAGACGATCTTATTATGGCTTTTAAGGACATCACTCCACAAGCCCCAGTTCATTTCTTAATTGTGCCCAAAAAGCATATTGAAACTATAATGGATGCACAAGAAAGCGACGAAACTCTGCTTGGGCACATACTTTTTTGCGCACAGAAAATCGCAAAGGAGCAGGGGTGCGAAGAAAAGGGTGCAAGGTTTGTGATAAACTGCAAAACAGATGGTGGCCAAACAGTTAACCACCTGCATTTACACGTTTTAGGTAAAAGAATGCTTTACTGGCCCCCGGGGTGAACAAGCAAAAATGCGTACACAAATCATAGTTTTGCACCGCTACGCTTATGGTGACAGTTCCTGGATAGTCAAAGGCTTAAGTCCCGATGTCGGAATTCTGTCGCTCTTGGTTAAGGGCGCAAAGGCAAAAAATTCTCCGTTCAGAGCCGGTATAGATCCTCTTGCCCACAGTGAAATTGAAATTCGCTACAACAAGCACAAGGGAAATTCTTCTTTAATCATCCCAAAAGAAGCCTCTCTGCGGAATTATTTTCCAAAAATGCGTTCAAACTTGCAAAGCTTGGCTTCTGCGCAACTCATGGCAGAAATTTTGCTCAAGCTTGGAAATGAAAACTCAAACTCTTTCTCGGAAAAAGAATTCAAATGGTTGCTTAACAATCTGGAATATTTAGAGTTAAATTCTGTAAAGGAAAATTCTCTCTCACTCTGGCTGGATAGTCTTTGCGATATTCTTGGATATGCGCCTAGACTTTCCAGAGCGCAAAAAGAAGAACTATGGGCGCAAAAAACGCAGCGCATAGAAAGTTTTTTCCTTAGCCACTTAAAAATTCACACCGGTGCTTTGGAAAATCTGAAAACTTGGGATTGGTTGTTGGAAACTCGGAGACTCAGTGCTTAAAGAAGACTTTTACGCTATGAAAAAAAACGGCACGCCAATCTCTATGGTAACCGTTTACGATGCAGCTTTTGCCAGAATGGCAGAAGCATCTAATATAGATATGCTCCTTGTTGGAGACTCTGCCGCCAACGTTATGCTTGGTTTGGATAGAACATCTGCTATTTCAATGGAAGAGATGTGCATATTCACGTGTGCCGTAAAACGTGGTGCGCCAAACAGTTACATTATAAGTGATATGCCTTTTGGTTCCGATACGGAGCCGAGAAATGCCGTGCTTAACGCAAGGAGATTTATTGAAGCCGGAGCAAATGCAGTTAAGCTTGAAGGTGTTCCTTTGGAATCTTTAAGAGCTATAAGAGAAGAAGGAATAGATTTTGTTGGTCACTTGGGACTTCTTCCTCAAACTGCAAAAAATTTTAAGCAGGTAGGCAAAAGCGATGAAGAAGCAGAAAAAATTTTTGAGCAAGCAAAAATTTTAAACAACTTGAAGCCTTGCGCAATTGTTTTGGAACACATTCCAAGTGAGCTTGGAAAAAAAGTCTCGCAGGCTGTGGATGCGCCTACAATCGGTATCGGTGCCGGTATGGAAACCGATGGGCAGGTTCTTGTTATGCACGATATTTTGAGAATGCATCCTTATAAACTTCCTCCTTTTGCAAAAAGTTTTGCGAATTTTTGGGAAGCAGGAGTGAGTGCTTTCAGTGATTACAAAAAGTGGGTAATTGAAAAAAAATAAAAAAAAATTCAAAAAAGTAATTTTTTTGTTGCCAATTCGAAAAAAAAAATCTATATTTGTGTTAGACATTCACAATAAAGGAGTACTCCTAATGGCAACAAAAACTGTCATCAAACCAGCAGCAGCAAAAAAGCCCGCTGCAAAGAAAGCAACAGCAGCTAAAAAACCGGCCGCAAAAAAAGCACCGGCAAAGAAAGCAGCAGCAAAAAAAACCGTAGCAAAAAAAGCTCCGGCTAAAAAAGCAGCCGCTAAAAAAACCGTAGCTAAGAAAAAAGCTCCGGCTAAAAAGAAAACAGCTGTAAAAAAATAAATAAATAGTACAATGGCCATTAACCTAACGGTTAGTGGCCATTTTTTTACGCAAAAACAGAACAACAAGCATTAATATCAACGAAAACGCAAACAAAGCGTATTCAATATAATCCCCAATAGCGTAATATGGTGTAAAACGGGTTTTAAGCGGCACTGTGCCCGTAAGTGTTCTAATTTCAAATAGCTCTGTTCTTTCGGTAATTTCTCCGTTAGCTCGGATAAAAGCACTAATTCCTGTGTTTGCAGATCTAACAATGCCAATTCCGTTCTCTACAGCGTGCGCTCGCACTAAATTTAAATGCTGGTAAGGGGCTGTGCTTTTGTAAAACCAGCCATCGTTTGTTATGTTTGCTATAAAAGTTGCTCCTTTTCTTTTCGCTTTTCTCAAAATGCTGCCGTAAATAGCCTCGTAACATATAAGAGGGCTAAAGTTTCCAGGCTGCCACAAGGTAAGAGAATCACCTGCTGTAAAATCTCCGCCACCCAAATCCACATAGTTCACCACCGGGAATATGTTGTCAAAGGGAACTTTTTCGCTGAATGGCACGAGATGCATTTTGCTGTATTCCAAAGCCGGATAACCAGAGCCAAATAAGAACGCCGAATTGTAGATGTTGAACTTTCTCCTCTTCTCATCGTTTTTCTCTCTGTTCAGCGCACCTATCATTATGGATGTGTTATTTTCCAAAGTGTAATTGTGCAGAAAACTATGCTCGGAGTATCTAAGGTTCATATAATCCGGTATGGCAGTTTCCGGGAATACAATTAAGTCCACATTTGTCGGGTCCAGAGTGTTGAATAAATCCCAAGTTTGGGTCATAACGGAGTCGTAATAGCTTTTGGTCCATTTTTTTGCTTGGTGAATGCTTGGCTGCACCACGGTAACGATTAAGTGAGGTTCTTCTTCTTTTTCTCCAGCAACAGCAATTGCTCCTCCTATATAAAAAGTTATAACCACAATCGCAGGCACAAGGAGCAATGTTCTTTTTCTTCTCAAAAAAGCCTCGACTACGCACATATTGGAAGCTAATATTATTGCGGAAACTCCAAAAACTCCAAAGAGAGCATAGCTTTGAATCATTTCAAGGCTGTTTCCAAAAACAAGTCCTAGCGAAAGCCAAGGGAAACTCATATCTCCTTTTGATTGCAAAACTTCTATGCCGGCCCAAAAAAACGGGAAAAGCAAAATCATTTTGAACTTTCCAACGTTAAGGTCTCTCATTTTAACAAAAAAATATGCATAAAGAAGGGTATAAAGGCTCAAATAGGATACGGCTAAAAAAATTCCGGAGAATATGAGGGCCGGAGGCGCAACATCGCCAACGTGGTAAAGCCAGTATATGCTAACGGCATTGAATAAAAAAGCACCTGCATAGCTTGAAAGCAGGGCTGTTTTCTGGTTAGCGGTTTTTAGCACATAGAGCCAGGGCGCAAGGAACACCAATGCACCCGGCCCAAGCGGAAAGGGTGGCAAAGCCAAAGCCAAAAGCCCAAAACTTGAAAGTGAAAGCAATATGGCTTTAATCATACATTTAGTTTTCTCGGTACTGCCAATCGGAATAGTTTAACCATTCCAACGCTTTTTGCTGCAGCAATTCTGCCGCACTTGTGTCGCCGTTTATGGCTAATTCCAGATTATCCTTATAGAATTGCAACTCGTCTGGAGTGTAATGCTTAGTGTCGCCAAGGAATTTATCCGAGGCAATTGTGCATATATCCATGGTTTCCTGAAACAGAGATTGCAAAATGAGGCAGTTCGCAAACGGTTTCCACGTTAAGAAATAGTAGTCTCCGTCCATAGCAGGCTTGTATATTTCACAAGCACGGGCATATTCGCCTTTGCCTGCGTACAGTTCTGCCACAAGAGAGTCTATGCGTGCGCAATGTTTAGGATTGTCGCACTCTTTTTCCTTTATGGTTTCGTAAAGCTTCAGGGCTTTTTGGAAATAGTTTGAGCCTCTTTTTGCAGGGCCTTCGTTTTTTTGCTTGCTTGCAAGGCCGGCATAGCAAAGAGCTACGTTTCGCCAAGTGGCAAAGAAGTAGTCTGCTTGCCAGTTTATCTCTTTGTAAATGCTGAGGGCTTTTGCATAATCGTATTTTAAGCGATAGATGAAGGCCATGGATTTTTTTGCGTAAATGGAGTAAGAATTGTCTTTTTCCATTTCTGCGATTTTTTCATAGAAGAACAGGGCTTCGTCTAAACGTCTCATTTGGCAAATGCAGTCTGCAAGGCCGTCGTAAACTTCTCTATTGTAGTTCTGGGCGCATTTTTTGTAATAGGTTTCCGCATGGCTGAACTTTTTGTAGAAACGGAAGATGTTTGCCATAGTCAAGTTAAGCGGGAATGATTTCGGATTCCTGTTCAAATAGGATTTTGTGAAGTTAACAGCCTGCTTCAAATTCCCGGAACGGCTGTAGTTTATGGCAATGGACATTATTGCCTGCTCGTTTTCCGGTTCTTTTGCTAGCAGTTGCACAAAACATTCGTGAGCTTTCACATAATCGCCTTTTTCCTGATAAACCCTGCCAATAGATATTAAAGAATATGTATCTTGAGGTTCTTTTTCCAGAATTTCCGTTAGACATTCTTCGGAATCGTTGTATTTGCCGAGTTTGCCCAAAAGAACAGCCCGCATTTTTTTCGCAGAATTGGAATCCGGTTGCAGCTCAAGGATTTTAGTCACAACTTTCAGAGATTTTTCGTGTTCCTTGTTTCTGGTTAGCGAAGAAGCTAGGTTATGCAAAACGCTTACGGAATTGTTCGATTTTTCTGCGGCTGTTTCAAAGCAGGAAATTGCATTTGAGAAGTTTCGCATTTTGTGGTATGTGCGCCCAAGCGCATTGTCTATTTCCCAAACTGCAGCAGCACCCTCAAGTTCTTTTGCTTTCTTAAGCATTTCAAGTGCTTTTTCGAGTTCACCAGCATCCAGCACCTTGGCAGCTTCCTTAAAAGCTTCAAATGCCGGCAGGCCGATTCTTTCGTCTGTTTTTGCGGTTGCAGAATCTTGCTCCTGAGATTTGCGCATAGACATGTTTTCAAAGAAGTTTATAGACTTGCTAACAGAGCTTCTATGCACAGGGTTCTGGTCTATGGTAAGAATGTAGTGATACACTTTCAATGCCAACTGGAATTTCTGAAGTTTTGAAAGTGCTGTTGCAATGGAATTGTAGAGCGTGAAGCTATAACTGCGCCCTATTTTTCTTGCCTTATTATAATATGAGAATGCTTTGCGGTAGTTTTTTTCCGAAATGGAAAGTATGCCTGCGAGCAGGAACCCTTCCGGCGAATTAGGTGATGTGGCAAACAGCGCATCGCAACATTCCCACGCCTCTTTATACATTCCCTGCACGTGGTAAATGGTTCCTTTGAGCTTGTAGGCCTTTTCGCTTTTGCTGTTTACCTGCGTTAAAATTTTGTCTGCGCATTCCATGGCTTTTGTCATGTTTTTTGAGCGCAAGAGCGTGTAGCCAAGCGATATGAAAACCTTTTCAATTTCCGAAGCCTGAGGTTTGTGGTATTTCAGCACATCGCAAAGAATATCATAAGATTTTTTGAAATCACCCTGCATTTGCTTAACCACAGCCATAGACGTGAAGCATTTTATGTTGTGAGGCTTTAGCTCAATAGACGATTGAAAGCATCTGTATGCATCTTCGAACAGGTTGAGTTCCATATAAGCAACGCCCATATTATACCAAACGCCAGAAGCATCGTTTTTTAAACTATCAATTCCTTCCAAAAGCTGCAAAGCTATTTTGAACTCTACAATAGCAGCTTTTTGCTGCGAAGTTCTTAATAGCAACAACCCCAAAAGCGAGTGAATCTCATAAATATCCTCGTTTGGGTCGAATTTTTTCAATTCCAGGATTTCCTGTAGCAGCCTTTGATATTCGACGGAACGCTTTCCGCCCATAAGCTGCGAGGCCTGGGTTATGTCCAAAGATATGCGTGCGCACTCTTCCCTTATGTTATCAACATCCATTTCCATTTTGTGTCCCTCTCCAAAGGACGAGAACCGCTAACTGCGAATCTCGCCGATAATTTTATTTTTTGCGTTTACTTTAACGACCTTAGGCTTCCAGCTCTCCGCTTCCTCCGGTGTAAGAGTTATGTATGCAACTATTATCACCAGATCGTTTTTTTGAACCAAGCGTGCTGCGGCTCCGTTCAGACATATAATGCCGGATTTCGGTTCTCCCTCGATTATATACGTTTCAAAACGCTCCCCATTGTTTATGTTTAACACATGAACCTTCTCATGCTCCAAAAGCCCAGCTGCGCACATAAGCTCCTTGTCTATTGTTATAGACCCCTCATAATCCAAACAAGCATCGGTTATCGTAGCTCTATGAATTTTGCTTTTTAACAGTTCAATTAACATTATGCTATATAATATAGTAAATTTTAATTGCTGTGTCTAGAGCTTGGGGTGGGGGGTATAAGAATTAATCGGCGTTTACTATATTTAAGGCTATGAAAGCAACAATCCCAGTCACTAAAAAGGTGATTGTTCTTAGTGGCGGGCAAGATAGTACCACATGTCTCTTTATGGAAAAAGCAAACGGCCACGAGTTGTGCGCGGTAACTTTTAATTACGGGCAGCGCCATAAAGTAGAATGTGATGCTGCTAAGCTTATAGCTAAGATAGCAGGGGTTCCGCACGAGATAATTGACATTCCGGATGTGCTACGTGGAGGAGCATTATTGGATGGCGGAGAACTTCATACTTATGAAAATTATGAGAAAATGATTAAGGAAGTCGGAGATACAGTGGAGAGCACCTATGTTCCGGTTAGGAATATGGTGTTTCTAAGCTTGGCAGCTAACTACGCCATTAGTAAAGGAATAGATACTATTGTTACTGGCGTATGTGGAAG
>Ga0209755_10003795_pt1 | contig 18506 bp, 12 predicted proteins | sample TergutCo191P1_FD_187301 | JGI IMG/M metagenome (GOLD analysis project Ga0209755, IMG submission 187301) | Cornitermes sp. P1 segment gut microbial communities from Petit-Saut dam, French Guiana - Co191P1 (SPAdes) (version 2) | ecosystem: Host-associated > Arthropoda: Insects > Digestive system...
CAATCCCCGGCCCGCTTTTACAGGGAGGACTGGGGCTGGGGTTCGCAGACCTTTACCGACGTGGAAACCGGCCTCCTGTTGGAAGGCACCTACTGGCGAAAGCCTCCGGGCGGCTCCGACGAGGACGGGAACAACCGCATACGTGCAAGCGGAAAATCCACTTTAACCTGGTTTGCCTTTTCCGTCTTCAACCCCATACCCCAAGCGGACGGGCTTGTGCTTCTTCGCACCTTCGACAACCGCCGCCTTGTCGCCCCCGAAGCCCCCGGACAGGACGCGGCCGTACCGGTGTTCATGCGCGACGATCCGGCCCCCGGTTCCGGGGAACTGTTCAGGATCACGCTTGAGCGGGAGGGCATTTCCATGGCGGTCGAGGCCGCCGCGAAAGCCGACCGGGTGATTTTTGTAGGCGGGAACAACCCGATGATCAACGGCCGCGAATGTACGGACAGGCCCAGCCTGAACCTTCCGCCCCGGCAGGAGGAATGCATACACCGGGTTTTTGACGCAAACCCCCAAACGGCGCTGGTTCTGATCTCCGGATACCCCTTTACCTGCAAGGCTGTTGCCGAAAAAATCCCCGCGATACTGTGGATGACCCCGGGCATTCAGGAAACCGGGCGCGGTTTTGCCGACGTAATAGGCGGCATCCGTTCCCCGGCCGGACGGCTACCCCTTACCTGGTACGAGGATGAAAAGCAGCTCCCCTCGATAATGGAGTACGACATCATTTCCGCCGGCACCACCTACCAGTATTTCCGTGGAAACGTGCTTTGGCCCTTTGGCCACGGCCTTTCCTACAGCAGCTTTGCCTATTCGGAACTGGCCATTGACAAAGCCGTTGCCGGCGAAGGGGAAACCGTTGCCGTTTCGTTCAGGGTAAAAAACACGGGCGGCGTTGCCTCGGAAGAAGTCCCTCAGCTGTATGCCGCCGTCGAGGGCTCGGCCTTCCGGCGCCCGTTGCAAACCCTTAAAGGTTTTGACAGAATTATGCTGGCCCCCGGCGAGGAAAAAATCGTAAGCTTCGATCTTCCAGTAGGCGAGCTTGCCGTCTGGGACAGCTACCGGGGGCGTTTCTGCGTGGAAAAAGGCCACTGCAAAATTCTGGTGGGCACGTCCTCGCGGGACATACGGCTTGGCGGCGGTTTCGAGGTTCGGGGCGAAAACCCGTTCCCCAGAAAAATTTCCGGGCCAATCCATGCGGAACGTTTCGACGACTATTCCCGTTGTCTTCTGCACGAAAAGCGTGGAAGCGCGGTTCCCGCCGTGTTCAACAGGGAAGACGGCGGCTGGATGCGCTTTTCCGCCCTGGATTTTTCCACGGGCACTTACGAAAAGTTTTCCGCCGTAGTGCAGGGCAAGCCGGGCAGCCGCATCGAACTGCGCCTGGATGCGCCGGACGGCAAGCTGTTGGGAACCATGGATGTCCCCAACACAGGGCCGACCTGTGCCTTCGACATGGTAAGCCCGACAAGTCCCAGGCGTTTGCCCGGATGGGCCTACGCCGAGGGGAATTTGGAAAAGACAAGCGGTATTCACGACCTGTACATTGTTCTGTACGGGGAAACAGGTATTTGGCTTTTTGACTTTATGCAAGGAGGATTGCAGTGAAATTCACCAATGGCTATTGGATGATCAGGGACGGGGTGGAGGCGCACTTTGCCGGCGGCGCATACGAGATGGAACGGCACGGAAACGAGCTTGTGGTGTACGCGCCGGAAAGATTTATCGGGCATCGCGGCGACACGCTCAACAACCCGCTTATCACCACGCGCTATTCCAGCCCCATGAAAAACGTTATCAGGGTGCGGATTTCCCACTTTGAAGGCGGGGTGGACAATGGGCCGCATTTCCCGCTGGAATGCGATCCGGCTTTCGCGCCCACCGTTCGCGTGGCGGAAAAAGAGGCCGTATTGGAAAGCGGGGAACTTTCGGTTCGCGTGGAAAAGGAATGGGGGCGCAATGTCGCTTTTATGGCCGGCGACACCGTTTTGACGAAAAACCAGCACAAGTCCGCCGGATACATGGTGGACAAAAACGACGGGCCTTTTGTCAAAGAGGAACTCGGTCTTTCCGTGGGGGAACTGGTATACGGCCTTGGCGAACGCTTCGGCCCGCTTGTAAAGAACGGCCAGAGCATCGACGTCTGGAACGCCGACGGAGGCACGGCAAGCGAACAGGCCTACAAAAACGTTCCCTTTTACATGACAAACAGGGGATACGGCGTGTTCATAAACGATCCCGGAAAAGTGTCCCTGGAAGTCGCCAGCGAAAAGACTTGCAGGGTGCAGTTCTGCGTGGGCGGGGAAATTCTGGAATACTTTGTCATCTATGGGCCGGATCCAAAAACCATACTGGAACGCTACACCGCGCTTACCGGCAGGCCCGCAATGCCCCCGGAATGGAGCTTCGGGCTCTGGCTTTCAACATCGTTCACAACCCCCTATGACGAAAAAACCGTCATGAGTTTTATCGAGGGCATGGAGGAACGGAAAATCCCGCTTTCGGTTTTCCACTTCGACTGCTTCTGGATGCGCGGCTTCAACTGGTGCGACTTTGCCTGGGACAGGGAAACCTTCCCCGATCCCGCCGGGATGCTCTCCCGGATAAAGGCAAAGGGCATTAAAATATGCGTGTGGATCAATCCGTACATAGCCCAACGCTCCCCGCTTTTCGAGGAAGGGAAAAAAAACGGCTATCTGCTCAAGCGCAGGGACGGCGGAGTGTACCAGGTCGATTTTTGGCAGGCGGGTCTTGCCTTCGTGGATTTTACCAATCCCGCCGCGATCAAATGGTACAACGGGTATTTGGAAAAACTTCTTGACATGGGCGTTGACTGTTTCAAGACCGACTTTGGCGAGCGCATTCCTGAGGATGCCGTGTACTTCGACGGCGGGGATCCGGGGAGGCACCACAATTTTTATTCGTTCCTTTACAACAGGGAAGTGTTTGAACTGCTGGAAAGAAAGCGGGGAAAGGGCGAGGCCATACTCTTTGCCCGATCCGGCACTACCGGCGGCCAGCGCTTCCCCCTGCACTGGGGCGGCGACTGCGAGTCAACCTTCGAGGCGATGGCGGAAACCCTGCGCGGCGGCCTTTCGCTGGGGCTTTCCGGCTTCGGTTTCTGGAGCCACGACATAGGCGGCTTCGAGGGAACCCCCAACGCCGCGCTGTTCAAACGCTGGCTTGCCTTTGGCCTGCTTTCCTCGCATTCCAGACTGCACGGCAGCACCTCATACCGGGTGCCGTGGAGCGTGGACGAGGAATCCGCCGACGTCTGCCGTTTCTTTGCCGAACTTAAAGGAAAGATCCTTCCGTATATTTTGCGGTCGTCGAGGGAAGCCCACGAAAAGGGCGTTCCGGTACTGCGAGCAATGTTCCTGGAATTTCCCGACGATCCCACGTGCCTGCATCTGGATCGCCAGTACATGCTGGGCCCGGATCTGCTTGTCGCTCCTGTCTTTAGCGCGGATGACACGGTTTGTTATTACCTGCCAGCAGGGGAGTGGACGCAGCTTTTGACCAGGGAGACCGCCAGGGGCGGAGGGTGGAAGACCGAAAAGCACGGTTATTTCAGTATGCCTCTCTGGATACGCCAGGGTGCAAACTGGCTTGACGAAGTTGGGTTGAAACCTTAAAGAAGCGGGGTAAAAAATGTCAAATTTGCCCAGTATCTCGCGTGAAAAACTGGGTATATGCTCACATTGTCAGAATAATTAGGAGGAGTGACTTATGAAAAAATTGATTGCGGCATTGACGACACTCATGCTTGTTGCCGGCAGTGCCTTTGCCCAGATTAGTGTAAGCGGCGATGTGACTGCGGGGATAACAGTGATTCAAGGTAGCAGTGCGGACGATGACGGTTACTTTGATCCTTTTACTTCAGGTGGTTTCATGGATGGCTTTAGTATAGAAGTTTCTGGCGAAGCTGGAGGTGGTCTCTTTGGTGGCTGGGTTAACCTTAGTGGTTGGGGTATCAGTGGATATTTATTTCATGATGATGGAAGCCGTGGGGATTTAGGCCTTGAAATGCATGCTTTCGCATGGTGGCGACCGTCCCGCATGTTCTGGCTTGCACTCGGCGGCAACGATTTCTTTGCTCGTGGGGATCTCGGTCTTTGGGGGTTTTACCGTGCCGCAGGTAACGTTGGTGTCGCACGCCCTGGTAATGCATGGGGTGGCGGTTATGGCATGTATCCCCTTAAGCTCAGCTATGCGTTTTACGATGGGTTTTCCGACTGGGGTGCTATGATGACAATTAGCCCCATACACGAGATAGATATCAACATCGGCATCCCGTTTATAAGCATGTCTCTTTTCGATGGTGAAGACGAGTTGACTTCCGAATTGCAAGATATAGTCCAGGCGCTGCACGCCCAAGTGGTTTTTAAACAACCCTGGGGGAATATTGCCCTTACCTATTGGGGGTTTGCCGAAGAACACAACATAGGCAGAATCTTTGTGGACCTACATCTGCTGGCGATAGACAACCTTAGTTTGATGTTTGGCTTTGGCGCAATGTTGTTTGGCGAAAATCACGAACATGATCACATGTTCTCTGTTGGACTGGGAGCGGCGTATAGAATCAGCGATGAATTCGGAATTAGAGCCCGTGCATTGGCGCAGTTCGGGGATGGTTATTTCTGGCAGGGCCATGATTTTGGGTTGCTGCTTAACGTGCTTCCATTCTTCCAGGTAACGCCGAGCATAACCGCCTTTGCCAGTGTTGGACTTGCGATGAGATCGATGAAGGCTAATGCTGGTACAATTCTTGACTGGCACTTTAACCCGTATATAGAAATAGGTCCCGAGGAATGGGGGCCAAAATTCTTCGCTGGCTTCCAGCTTTGGTCAGAGACTCCCGCTCCTAATGCTAATGCCGTTATCCGTTGGGGAATCCCGATTGGGCTTCAGGTAAGCTTCTAGGCTGTTATCAACCCTCATCTTGAACGAGGCTTCTGTCAAAAAAGGGGCCTCGTTATTTTGCAAAACCCCGAGGCAATCGGGATCTAATTAGGAGTTGTTATGAAAAACTTTAAATTGCGGGGCCGAATGTCCCGTGCGTTTGTCGTGTCGGTGGCGATACTGCTGACATTTGCCGTTACTTCCTGCGCAACCCGCCCTGGGGATGCCGCGCCGCGTCGCCAACTGGACAGGGAGCTTAACGAGGCAGATCGGCTTGTGCTTGACATGGGAATTGGCGTGAACATTGGTAACACCCTGGACGCAATCGGAACCTTCGACTGGCATGCCGGAGAAACTGGCTGGGGGAATCCTCCTATAATAAGGGATTTTATTACCGCACTTAGGGAGCACGGCTTTAGAACCGTTCGCCTGCCAGTTACCTGGGCCGAATACATGGGCCCTGGCCCCGACTACCTAATCGACGAGGCTCGCATGTCACGGGTGGAGGAAGTCGTGGGCTGGATCCTGGAAGAGGGCATGTTCGTCATTCTTAATATGCACCATGACGGCGGCGGGGCCGACAGAAGCTGGATACGGCCTGCCGCGGATCGCGACGGCGAAGGAAATTTCTATCGCGAGGAAGACGTAATGAGGCAGTTCGAGGTAATATGGACGCAGATAGCCAACCGTTTCCGCGACGCACCGCCTGGGTTGCTTCTACAGTCCATGAACGAGGTCGGCTTTGATCATCTGTGGAACCGATGGGCGGGGGGACAGGTCGTGCAAAAAGCCCAGGCTTACCGCCTGTTAAACAGGCTTAACCAGCTCTTTGTTAACACCGTTCGCGCAACTGGCGGCGGCAACGAAAACAGGTTCCTGGTCGTCCAGGGCTATTGGACCGATATATACAACACCGTCGATCCCCTCTTCCAATTCCCCACGGACACTGTGAATCACAGGTTGGTACTTTCAATTCACTACTACACCCCTTGGGATTTTGCTAGCCCCGACAGCACCCGAACCTCGTGGGGATCCCCAGCCGAAAGGGCTGAACTCGACAGGCTGTTTAACATGTTGGGTCCCCGTTTCCTGGATCAGGGCATACCGATTATCTTGGGCGAATTTGGCATATACAGAGGAAGGGTCGAACGGGAGGAAGCCCGCTTTGAATGGATGAACGCCGTTACCCAGAAGGCTTTGTCAATGGGGATTGCCCCAGTTTTCTGGTGCGTGGGAAGCCAGCATGGCGGACACGCCGTCATGGGCGACATAGACCGCAGATATCCATTCAATATGACCGATACGCTTAGGAGGGTGATGGAGGCTAATCTGTAAAGTGCCCTTGGGGAACCGTTGAACGGTTCCCCAAATTTGCATGCCGCGAAGTGGAAATGTCGAAAAAACAAGGTTAAAGATGTAAAATTTGCCTAGTATCCCGTGTTAAAAACCTGCCGTACTCTAACCTATTACTGCTATACCAGTAAAACATAAGGAGAGAAACCATGAAACAGATGATGAAACTTGGATGGATTGTCGCGTTTGTGACGGCGATGGCGTTGCTTTTTGCTGGTTGTCCGACTAGACCCGATGAATATATTCCACGAGGGGATGGAGAAGTAGTAATATTTGGCAATGGAGCTTTTATACCAGGGGCAACGATTGTGCCACACGAAGATGGTGGTCCTCTTGCAACAATCACAGGTGGAAACATAGTCGCTCAGTGGAACGATGAATTCCGTATCAATATTGAGCTATATCCGCCAGTTGATATTTCCGATTTTACCGATTTCGAAATGTCCTGGAATACAGTGCCGCCATTGGGGGATGGAGGCGGTGCCAGTTTTAACATCAGGCTTTTATTCACTTCCACTACTAATCCTGCAGCTGGAGAAAGAGAATATGGTCAGTTGATGCTTAGCAACTGGGTTGAAGCTGATGCATCGTTCGACTTTGTGCGTGACCGACCGGGGTGGGCGACTGACTGGACAGATGCATTTGCCGAAACCTCACAGCAGCTTACAGGTCTTGAAATCTACTCCATTCATGATGATATAGCGAATCGTGTACTAAACATATCAAGAATTGCGATTGTTGGCGGTGAGGTAACTGAGCCTGACGTTTTAACAGTAACCATTGGTACTACTACAGTAAACGCGAATCTTAGGGGGACCGCCCATGCTAGTGTCAATGAAGCTGGTAATATAATTTGGAACTCTGCTGCTGAAGCAAGGGCAATCTATATCGATTTTGACCCGCCGAGTGACATTTCGGATTTTTCCGAATTCGTAATGAACTGGGCTACGCCCCCAGGGGAACCTGAAACGACTTTTAATGTCAGGCTTGATTTTGTTACGGGGGGGGCTTCACATCTGCAAAATATGGTTCCAAGAAATAATGCTACGTTCCATTTTGAGGAGGACTGGGTGGACTGGGGTGGACAGCAGTTTGTGAATACCTCAATGCAGCTTGCCAGTATTCAGATTTTTGATGATTCTGGTATCGATGGCACGATAACCATCTCGAACATAAGAATACAAGGCGAACAACTTAATGGTAGTGGAGTGACTCCTCCACCTCCCGCGGGGACGACTCTAACGATAGATGTCGATGGAACATCCGTGGATGCTACTATTGCAGAAAGCAGTAGAGCTGTTGCAGGTGTTGATGATGATGGCAATCTGATCGTGAACTGGAATCCTGAAGGCAATGGGGAATTCCGTGTCAATGTTGATTTGGACGATCCTGCGGACATTACGGGCATGTCTGGTTTCGTGATGGATTGGACCACAGGGGGTGCCAGTGGTGGTTTTGTTATTACCCTCCGTTTTTCTGACGACGGATCGGTATCTTTGGCTAACTGGGGTACGCCATCTGGTAGAGCTACCTTCGACTTTGAGACTCATTTTGAGGACTGGGGTGATGCATTCACGGATGTCTCACTGGATCAGTTTACTGGATTTGAAATTTTCGGTAATACTCAAGGTAATGGTGTGCTGACCATCTCTGAAATTGCGTTTGCTGCTGGAGAAGACAACGATGATGATGGAGTGACGATATTTGCCGATGGAACACTTGCCAGTGGAGCAAGCCTTGTGCAGTATGGGGGTACTATGCGTGCCAGGCTTGAAAGTGGCAACATAGTTTCAGACTGGGATGGTGACTTTCGTGTAAATATTGAGCTTGCGACACCAGTTGATCTTACGGGTTTTTCTAATTTCGTGATGAACTGGACTGGAGCTGCCTATGGTAATTTCAATATTTCGCTTGATTTTACCGAAGGGAGTACACTTCTAGTTTCTTGGATTCAAGCTGGTGATGCTTCGTTTGATCTCGTGGAAGCTAGGCCAAGTTGGGCAACCTCGGTTACTGGTTTTGAGAATTCATCAAAGCAACTTACTCGTATTGAAATTTTCAGTGATGATGGTAGTAATTTTGCGAACACTACACTCACCATTTCGGGAATCTCGTTTCAGTAAGCTTCAATGCTATCGCCCAGCACCTAAACTTTAGGTGCTGGGTTCTTTCGTTCACCCTTAGTTTTCCCATAACACCACCTCCCAAAACAAGGGTAAAAAACATAAAATTTACAGGGTACCTCAGACGTAAAATCTGCCTTACACTACTTCCACCACACTAGCAATTAAACGAGGTTTTCATTGAAAATAAAACTCCTGCCCGCCGCTCTTATACTAATAGCTGGGCCTTTAGCCATAGCTTGCGGCACAATGGGACGATACCCCGAAGGCATGTCTGGACGAACGGCCATGCAGTTTTTCCAGGAAGAGGAACTAACACTTGGCGTAAATCTTGGCAACACTCTTGACGCTTTTCGGAACTGGTCCGACGGCGTGGCTGACGAAACCGCTTGGGGCAACCCCCCAGCAAACCAGGCCATGTTCGAAGCGATAAAGGAACTAGGTTTTAATGTTGTTCGCATACCCGTAACCTGGATGGGGCATATCGGCGAGGGGCCAGATTACAGGATTGGCGAAGCCAGGATGGAGCGTGTTGCCTACGTCGTTAACCTAGCCAGGGAAGCTGGGCTAAAGGTTATCATCAACATGCATCACGATGGCGCGACCTCTTCCCCAGTGGAGGAAGCTGGCTGGCTCTCGATTGGAAGGTCGCTTGGCAGCAGGGCGGAGCGTGCGCGGATAACCGCGCAATTCGAAAGGATGTGGATACAAATTGCCGAACGTTTCAAGGATTACGGCGAATGGCTTATGTTCCAGGGCTTCAACGAACTGCACGTCGGCGACTGGGGTTCTGGGGACTGGCTGCAATACGATGTGATAAACGAGTGGAACCAGGTCTTTACCAACGCCGTGCGCAGAACTCGCGGCGGCAACAGATTCCGTTTTCTTGTTATCTCTGGTTACAACACCAGTTATAGAACCGCGGAGGCACATCGCGACGGTATTTTCAGGCTGCCAAACGATCCCACCCCCAACAGGCAAATCGTAAACTTTCATTTTTACCAGCCAAACAACTTCGCGCTGTTTACCCAGACCTACGAATGGCCCAATGATTACTGGGGCGGAAGCAGGGAATCCATTGACAATATCTTTGCGGGTTTTAGGGAACAGTTTGTTGACAGGGGCATTCCAGTTATTATCGGTGAGGTAGGCCCCGCCAGATATACTCCGCATAACCGAAACCCAGGCTTTGACGAGGCGAACGTGCCTATCGCTAGACAGAACAGGCTGGCGTATATCGCCCACGTTTACGGCAGGGCAAGAGAGAATGGACTTGTTCCGATAGTCTGGGAAAACGGGGGAAGGCATGACGCGAATGCATGGGAGGGGGATTTTACCCTGTTTGACCGCCATGCTGGAAGGCCCAACACCGATGAAAGTGCCGAGGTTATCCAGGCTATGGTCGATGCCGTCAACAACGCTTTCCCGCCTTGGTAAGGGTTGCGAAGTATAGTGAGGTTAAAATGGAAGCCAATGCAAAACTTTTGTTTGTCGTTGTCGCATTCTTGGGTGGCTTTTTAATGACGGCATGTCCAACTCCAGGCGATCCTCGGCCCCGAAATCCCGAGCCAATGTCAGGAAGAACAGCTATGCAGTTTTTTACGTACTATGATTTGTCGATAGGCATAAACCTTGGCAATTCCCTTGACTCCCATACCAACTCCGTTGGAAGCGAAACCGCCTGGGGAAATCCCCGGGCAAACCAGGCTATTTTTGACGGGATCAAGGCGCAAGGTTTTAACCTTGTTCGCATTCCGGTAACCTGGATGGGACATGTTGGTGGTGCCCCAAACTTCACGATCAGCGAGGCCAGGCTTAGGCGTGTTGCTGAGGTTGTCAATCTTGCCAGAAATGCGGGCCTTAAGGTTATTATTAATATGCACCATGACGGGGCGACTTCAAATCCTCAATATGAATCTGGTTGGCTAACTATCAGAAGGGCGATGTCCAGTCCCGCGAATCGTGAGCAGATAACCGCGCAATTTAGAAGCATGTGGGTGCAGATAGCCGAGTATTTCCAGAACTACGGCGAATGGTTGATCTTTCAGGGATTCAACGAACTGCACAGTGGTCATTGGGGCTGGACCCCTGGCGGCATTCCCCAGGCACATTTCGACCTAATAAACAATTGGAACCAGGTTTTTTCCGATGCTGTGCGCAGTACTGGTGGCAACAATACTTACCGTTTTCTTGTTTTTTCAGGCTACGTCACCAATTATAGGGTTGCTGGTGATTACCGCTCTGGGGTCTTTACGCTGCCCGATGATCCTACCCCAGGCAGACAAATCATGAATTTTCACTATTACCGACCCGATGGTTTTGCGTTACATCCAAGCACTCCCCATTGGCCCAATAACTCCCATGGCGGCAGTAGGGTATTTGTTGACAATCTTTTTAGGGAGTTCAGGGAAACGTTTGTTGACAATGGTATTCCTGTTATTATCGGCGAGATTGGCCCCGTAAGACACGGGCCTTCAGCTCACGCAAGCCCTGCGGATGTGGAACTTGCCATGCAAAACAGGCTGGAATATGCCACCCATGTGTACGCTGCCGCCAGGATGAACGGGCTTGTTCCCGTTTACTGGGACAACGGAAACTTCGGCGGCGGGGGTGAAAGGTTCGGCCTCTTTAACCGCAACAACGGACAACCGAATTCACCAGAGAGTGCCGAGGTTATTAGGGCAATGGTCGATGCCGTCAACAACGCTTCCCCGCCTTGGTAATGCTTATGAAAACTTTGAAGAAAAAACTTGTGGTAATAATGATGTTTGCATTTGCATCGTCTGCATCCTGCCGAACCCCAGGCGATACTGCACAGAGGCCAATTCTTCCAGGGGATCTTAACGCGGCACAGGCACTTGTCGCGGACATGGGGTTTGGTGTTAACATAGGTAATACCCTGGACGCTATAGGGCATTGCTGTTGGCGTGCAGGGGAAACGGGCTGGGGGAATCCCCCCATAACCAGGGATTTCATTTCGGCTCTTAGGACCCACGGATTTAGAACCGTCCGCCTTCCAGTAACTTGGGCCGAATACATAGGACTAGGGCCTGACTATCTAATCGAAGAATCCAGGATGGCGCGAGTGGAGGAAGTCGTAAACTGGATACTCGAAGAGGATATGTATGTCATTCTTAACATGCACCACGATGGTGGTAACATCGGCCCTATCAACGGTGGCCTTGCCAATGTTGCATGGATACTGCATATAGCGGATCGTGACGAGGCGGGCTATTTCTATCGCGAGGAAGAAATTATAGGAAAATTTGCAAGTGTCTGGAAGCAGATAGCTCAACGCTTCCGCGATACTCCAGACAAACTGCTTTTTCAGTCCATGAACGAGATCGGTTTTGACACACTGTGGAACAGATGGGCACCAGGGCAGACAGCTCAAAAAGCCGAGGCCTACCGTCTGCTAAACAGGCTTAACCAAACTTTTGTGGACACTGTAAGAGCCACAGGCGGTGGCAATGCGGAAAGGTTTCTGGTTGTTCAGGGCTATTGGACGGATATACAAAACACCGTTGATCCTCTTTTTCAAATGCCTACGGATACCGTCACATATCGGTTGATACTTTCAATCCATTACTACACCCCTTGGGATTTTATCGTCCCTTGGTATTTTCCCCACGCCAGACGCGACTGGGGAACAATCGCGGACAGAGAGCAGCTTCGGCAGTTGTTTAACCTGTTACGAATCCCTTTCCTGGATAGGGGCATACCGATTATCCTTGGCGAATTCATGGCGGGCAGGGTAATTGCAGATACCCAACGCGAGGAGTATCGCTTTCTGTGGATAGATGCGGTTACACGGACAGCTTTGGACCTTGGTATCGCCCCAGTTTTCTGGGAGATAGGCAGCCAGCATCCAGGGCCGCACGGCATGGGGGACATAAACCGGAGGTACCCGTTCGAGATGAGCGAAACGTTCAGGCGGGTTATGGAACCTCATTTGTAGGCTTGTGGCGTGAACGATTCGGGGGAGTTGAAGGGAGTTATGAAAACTTTGAAACGATTTTTTTCGATGTCAGTGATACTTGCTGTTTTTACTTTGCTGGTTTCGTGCCCATTCCATAGTGATAACGGCGAACGAGGCATCAGTGGAATGGAACTGGTTCTGGACATGGGAATCGGTGTGAATATCGGTAACACCTTGGATGCTATCGGAACTTCCACTTGGCACGCCGGGGAAACGGGCTGGGGGAATCCCGTCATCTGCAGGGGCTTCATTGCTGCGCTTAGGGAGCACGGCTTTAGAACCGTTCGCTTGCCTGTTACCTGGGTCGAATACATGGGACCAGGGCCTGACTACCTAATCGCGGAAACAAGGATGGCTAGGGTGGAGGAAGTGATAGGTTGGATACTCGAAGAAAATATGTATGTAATCCTTAACATGCACCACGACGGTGGCGGAGCCTACAGAAGCTGGATACGAGATATGTGGCGAAGCCCAGAGGATGAGGCAAGGGTTATACGACAATTCGAACTGGTCTGGACACAGATAGCCACACGTTTCCGCGATGCCCTCCCTGACAAGCTACTTTTGCAGTCCATGAACGAAGTCGGCTTTGACGAGCTATGGAATCGATGGGTGCCAGGACAAATCGAAGAAAAGGCTGAAGCTTACCGTCTGCTTAACAGGCTTAACCAGACTTTCGTGGACACGGTAAGAACCACTGGCGGCGGCAACTCGAAAAGATTCCTGGTTGTCCAAGGCTACTGGACCGACATAGAAAACACCGTCGATCCCCTTTTCATAATGCCAACCGACACGGTGACCGACAGGCTTATACTTTCAATTCACTACTACACTCCTTGGAATTTTGTCGATTCCCATAGCGGACCACAAGGCAACAGAATTCCTAACAATACCGTATGGGGAACCCAAACTCAAAGAAACCAGCTTAACAATTTGTTTGAAAAGCTGCGGCCCCGTTTTCTAGATCATGGCATACCGATTATCCTAGGCGAATACGGAATATACAGGGGAGCGACAACCCCCGAACGGGAAGAGGCTATTTTCGAATGGACCAACGCCGTTACACGCACGGCTTTGAAAATGGGCATCGCCCCTATCCTCTGGTGCGTCGGGACTCAGCATACAGGGGTTGCAACCATGGGTTACATAGACCGCAGACCGCCGTTCAATATGAACGATACTCTAAGACGGGTAATGGACGGTAATTTGATAAGAGGTACAAGATGACAAACAAAAACATAGCGGAACGCGCCGAGCGCACTAAATGGTTCCGCGAGGCGCGTTTTGGAATGTTTATTCACTGGGGCCTGTACGCGATACCTGCACGCGGGGAATGGGTGCGCAGCCAGGAATGTATGCCCAAAGATGAATACATGCGTTACTTTCACGAATTCGCCGCAGAGGAATACAATCCCCGCGAGTGGGCGACTCTGGCAAAAAAGGCGGGAATGAAGTATGCCGTGCTTACCGCCAAGCACCATGACGGTTTCTGCCTTTGGGATACCAAGCTAACCGACTTTAAATCCACCAACACTCCCGCAAAACGGGACCTGGTAAGGGAATATCTGGATGCATTCCGCGAGGCAAGTATCAAAGTCGGCCTATATTTTTCGCTAATCGATTGGCAGCATACTGACTATCCGCACCACGGCGACTGGCATCACCCCTGCCGCAACGATCCCGCGCAGGGAAACGAAGACCGCGATTTTGATCGCTACCTGAAATTCATGCACGGCCAGATCCATGAACTGCTGACGGACTACGGCAAGCTGGACATAATGTGGTTCGATTTTTCCTATGGTGAAATGAGCGGCAAAAAATGGAAGGCCGACGAGCTTATGAAGATGGCGCGTTCGATTCAGCCACACCTTATTGTTGACAATCGCCTTGAAGGTTCTGGCGAATCCTCTGGAACCATCCTTACGGCCAATCCCTCCGACACCGCTGGGGATTTTGCCTGTCCCGAGCAGATGATACCGCCCTCTGGTGTCTGCAACGAGCTGGGCGAAAGCGTTCCCTGGGAAGCTTGCATTACCCTTAACAAAAACTGGGGATACCACGCGGCGGATAGGCACTGGAAAAACGCCTCGATGGTGGTGCGTATGCTGGTCGAGTGCGTTTCCAAGAACGGCAACCTGCTGCTCAACGTAGGGCCAGACGCGAAGGGGCGAATCCCCGAAGCTTCGGTCCAGATTCTGGAAGAGGTTGGCCGCTGGATGGCCGACAACGGCGAGAGCGTTTACGGTTGCGGCATTGCAGCCTTCGACAAGCCGGAATGGGGGCGTTTTACCCAGAAGGGAAACCTCTTGTACGCGCACATCTATGAACCCCAGGCTGGCGGTCTGTGCCTGCCCAACATGGCGGGGAAGATCGAAAAGGTGCGGCTGCTGTGCGATCGCAGCGAGTTGCGGCTTGTGGGCCACTGGAATCTGGCGGAGTATCCCGAACATGGGTTTTTCTTTATGAACCACGGCGACAACTACCCGCTGCCAGATCCCGTTGATACGGTCGTGGAGATCACCTTGAAGGAATGACCGTTTTGGTGTATAACTTTCCACAGGGGGATAGTTGTTTATGATGATAGAGAAACGCAGCATTGTACGATACATACTTTTTGGGTTACTCACGGCTGGTATCTACTGGCTTTACTGGTACTACAAGCTCGCAAAAGACGTGAACGCAATGTGCGAAGGGGACGGTAAGGAGACAGCTGGGCTTTTAAAGCTGATGCTGTTGTCGCTCGTTACCTTTGGTATCTATTTTTACATTTGGCTGTTCATGCTGGGCGATCGCTTGCAGGATGCCGCCCCAAAGTACGACATTACGATCAAGGAAAGCGGTAGCACGCTTTTGCTGTGGTGGCTGTTGGGTGTGGTTATCGTAGTTGGGCCGTATATCGCGGTGTACTTGATTATAAGAAACACCAATGCCATGGTGGAAAACTACAACAAAAAGATAGGGTTTGCCGGCTAATAAGACCAGGCTGTCCGGGGATTTCCAGACAGCCCAATCGAACGAACTAGTGCTTGAAGTGTCTGGCCCCAGTAAAGACCATCGCGATGCCATGTTTGTCGCAGGCTTCTATAGACAGCTTGTCGTTTACCGAGCCGCCTGGCTGAACAATCGCCTTGATCCCCGCCGCCGCCGCTGTTTCCACAACGTCGTCAAAAGGGAAAAATGCATCGGAAGCAAGTACCCGGGCTGGCGTATCGTCTCCCCAGGGATTTCCGTTCTCCCCAGTTTCGACCGCCGCTTTTATCGCCGCCGCGCTTCGTTCCAACGACTGCTTCGTGGGCCATATCCTGTTCACCTGTCCCCCGCCAATCCCAGTCGCCGACTCGTTCTTGACGATCATGATCGCGTTTGACTTTACGAAGGTTACAGCCCTCATGCCGAAGATCATGTCCGAGAGATCCCTGGCGGCGGGAGCGGCCTTCGTCACTATTTCCCATTTCTCGATAAGCCGTCGATCGCTTTGCTGAACCAGAAGGCCACCGTCAACGGAAATATACTCGTGGCGTTCGGCTGGGGCTTTCGCAAGTTTTATTATACGCAGGTTTTTCTTCCGCTTCAGTATTTCCAGCGCGTCCGCCTCAAAGTCCGGGGCCGCGACGATCTCCAGAAACAGCTCGCCGAGTTTTTCCGCCGTCGCCGAATCCACAGCCGTGGTGCAGGCTACGATGCCGCCGAATATGGATACCGGATCACAGGCGTATGTCTTCAGGTAGGCTTCCAGAAGCGTGTTTCCAAGGGCGATTCCGCAGGGGGTGTTGTGCTTTACCGCGACGCAACAAACCTTGCCGTCGCTTGCCGCCCCCGGAACCAACCGCCGCACATCGTCCTCGCCAAACGGCTGCGAACCCTGGTACGAAAGGCCAAAGGCACAGGCCGCCTTCCACGCCAAATCCAGATCGCGAATATTGTTGTACCCAAGTTCCTTGCCGTGAAGCTGTTCCATGCCGCCCAAAACCCCAGGTTTGTCGGCGTGCAGGTAAAGCGCCGCGGACTGATGCCCGTTTTCGCCGTAACGCAGTCCCTGCCCCTTTTTCAACGAGAGCGACCAGTATTCCGGGTATTCGCTCTCACCGTCCTGTGAGTCCAGAAGATAACGCGAAATCGCCGCGTCATAGGCCGATGTCAGATTAAAGACCTTGCCTGCCAGTTGCTTTCGGAATTCCAAAGGAACGTTTCCCGCCTTTAGCCCGTCAATCGCCTTGGCATAATCGGCGGGGTCAGTAAGGACAACAACATCGCCAAAATTTTTCGCCGCAGAACGCAACATGGAGGGTCCGCCTATGTCGATAAACTCCACGGTCTCCTCAAGGGAAAGTCCAGCCTGCACCTTCTCGAAAAACGGGTAAAGATTAACGCAGACCAAATCAATGGTGGAAAGCTCCAGCGAACGCAGGATTTCCATGTGGCTTGCCTCGCCACGCCGCGCCAGAAGCCCCGCGTGAATCGCCGGATGCAGGGTCTTTACCCTTCCATCCAGGCATTCGGGAAAACCCGTTATCGCGGAAACGTCGGTAACGGGAATCTTGTTTTCCTGCAAGTGCCTGGACGTTCCGCCCGTCGAAAGGATTTCCCAACCAACCTCGTGCAGATACGACGCAAGTTCCAGGATACCGTCCTTGTAAAAAACACTGATAAGTGCCCGCTTCTTCATTTTGTCTTCCTCGTCGCCATGTATAATGGTGTTAAGTTTCATCGGCTATACGACCGCCCCCCCGTAAGGGGGGCGAAACCTTACGGGTTCTTTTTAATAAAATCTACCACTTCATCCACCTTGCCAAAGGCCAGGCCCGTCACCGTGTCGGCGCAACCGTAGTATATCGCGAGTCTTCCTGTGTCCCCATCGACCAGCGCGGCGCATGGGAAGGTGACGTTGGGAACGTCGCCGACGCACTCGTAAGTTTCCTGTGGGGAAATCATGTAGGGACGACTGCGAGCGATAACCTGCCAGGGCTTGTCAAGATCCAGCAATGCCGCACCGAAGGAATAGACAAACCCGTTGCAGCTTGTCAGCACGCCGTGATAGAAAAGCAGCCAGCCCTCGGTGGTTTCGATGGGTGCCGGCCCCGCGCCGATTTTCGTGGATTCCCAGCCACCCTGCGGGGACATTACATGACGATGCCTTCCCCAAAACTCCAGGTCTGGGCTTTCCGAATAGATGATATCGCCGAAAGGGGTATGCCCCGAATCGCTTGGCCGGGTGTATATCGCGTAACGCCCGTTTATCTTTCTGGGGAAAAGAACGCCGTTGCGGTTGAAGGGCATGGTAACGTTTTCCATCATGTGGAAGGTCTTGAAGTCCTCGGTATAGCCAAGCCCGATGCATGGGCCGTGGTAGCCGTTGCACCAGATGACGTACCATTTGCCATCGACAAAGACCACCCGGGGGTCATATTTATAGTCCGAATCGGGAAGTTCGGGATGGCTCTTGATAAAGTCGATGGGTTCGTCCTCTATAACCCAGTTCACGCCGTCTGCGCTTCTACCCGCATGAATGTTCATGCGGCGGGCCGTGTCGTCGCAACGGAACACCCCGGCGAAACCGTCCTTGAACGGAACCACGGCACTGTTGAAGATGCTGTTTGAACGCGCCGTCAAGTTTCGGGGGATTATGGGATTGCCGGAATAACGCCAAAGCGGGGTGTTGTTCTTGCCGCTGGCGGGACGTGTCTCCCATGGGATATTAGGGAGGGCCTGTGCGTTTTTCAGGATACTCATGGTTACTTATACAGGGGATAAACGTTCCTGGTCAAGAGCCTAGGTTCCCTTAATTTTTTTAACTCCTCCCGTACTGCGAGAATGCAAAACTCAATTCCTAAACGAGTGAATCGGCGCGGGTATCCTTCCCCCCCGGCCGATAAACTCATCGCTGCGGGCGGGGTTCACCGCCATGATCGGCGCGCCCCCCAAAAGCCCGCCGAACTCCGCCCAGTCGCCGGCTTTTTTCCCGGGAACGGGGATCAGCCTTGCGGCGGTGGTCTTGTTGTTCACCATGCCTATCGCCATTTCGTCGGCGATTATCGCGGAGATTGTCGCGGCGCTTGTGTCGCCGGGCAGGGCTATCATGTCCAGACCGACGGAACAGACCGAGGTCATCGCCTCCAGCTTGTCCAGGCTTATCGCCCCGCTTCTTA